>ODAI014784920.1_pt1 | contig 117748 bp, 91 predicted proteins | sample 1539321 | NCBI WGS metagenome assembly ODAI01 (sample SAMN02144231, study PRJEB22623) | gut metagenome | biome: sheep rumen | host: Ovis aries | place: New Zealand
AGAACTGATTATTCACAACTCGATGGAGATGAAATACGAATCAACTTTTAATGCAATCGATGCCATCCTGCGCAACGAGGCGGGATGCAGCAACGAACTCGATTACATAGAGCAGACTTCGTGGTTGCTCTTTTTGAAATATCTCGACGACCTTGAAACGGAGCGCGAAGACGAAGCCGCACTCAACGGCAAGGAATACCGCCGCATTATCACTGGCTTCAACCGTTGGAACGCTTGGGCTGCCCCAAAAACCGCAAAGTGCGAACTCGACGTTATCAACGCAATGACCGGCGACGACCTTGTGGAGTTTGTTAACCAAAAACTCTTCCCTTCGCTCAAACATTTCAAAGATACCGCCGTGTCGCCCGATACGCTTGAATACAAGATTGGCGAGATATTCAGCGAACTGCGCAACAAGGTGAGCAGCGGATACAATATGCGCGAGATTATCAACAAGATAGATTCGCTGCATTTTCAGTCTGCCGACGACAAGCACGAAATGACCGTGCTATACGAAGACAAAATCAAGCGTATGGGCAATGCCGGACGCAACGGCGGCGAATATTACACGCCTCGTCCGCTCATCCGTACCATCGTAAAAGTGGTGAACCCGCGCATCGGCGAAACAGTTTACGACCCGGCTTGCGGCTCGGCGGGCTTCCTCTGCGAGGCGTTCAATTATATGCAAGAACAGGTACATTCGGTGAGCGACTCCGACACCTTGCAAAAGTCAACATTCTTTGGCAAGGAGAAAAAGGGATTGCCCTACATCATTGCCACAATGAATATGATTTTTCACGGCGTGGCTGCGCCCAACATCGTTCGCGGCAATACACTTACCGAAAACCTCGCCGCCATTCAGCAGCGCGACCGCAAAGACATCATCCTTGCCAATCCGCCATTTGGAGGCAGCGAACGCGCCGAAGTGCTTGACAATTTCGACCTACGCACCAGCGAAACCGCATATATGTTTATGCAGCATTTCATCAAGATGCTCAAAGTAAACGGACGCGCCGGCATTGTAATCAAAAACACATTTTTGAGCAATGGCGATGCTGCATCACTGCGCCGTAAACTACTCGAAGAATGTAACTTGCACACCATTCTCGACCTTCCGCAAGGAGTGTTTCAAGGCGCGGGCGTAAAAACCGTTGTGCTGTTTTTCACCAAAGGCGAGCCGACACAAAAAATTTGGTATTACCAACTCAACCTCAGCCGCACCCTTGGCAAAACAAATCCGCTCACCGAAGCCGATCTTGAAGATTTTGTAACATTACAGAAAACCAAAGCCGAAAGCGAAAACTCTTGGACTCTCAACGTTGCCGACCTTGGCGACGATTGCGACCTTTCTGTCAAAAATCCCAACAAACCCGAAATTGTTGACACCCGCACCGCCGCCGACATTCTCGGCACAATCGCCGACCTCAACAGCGATTCCGCAAGATTGATTAACGAAATAAAGGAGATGCTATGAAAGAAGGAAATCTTCACCAAGTTGGTGAAGATTTTGGTATGCCTGTATTATTTGGACAATGGGTTTGCCTTATATTCTTGGGCAATCATTATAGAACGATTTAATTTGTCGATAAACCATTGTTTGTCAGGTAGATATGTTGTATATTGACCGACCTTGATATTATCTTCGCCCAACATCAGCAATTCAATATGCTCAGTATTTCCCTCGCTGCAAAGGAGCAATCCTATCGGTGGATTTTCGCCGGGTTGCATATCATATTTCTGCATATATTTGAGGTAAAGTTCCATTTGCCCTTTGTACTCAGGCTTGAATTTGCCAAGTTTTAAATCGATGGCAACAAGACATTTTAGTTTTCGGTGATAAAATAGCAAATCGAGATAATAATCGGTACCGTCGATTGTAAAACGCTTCTGCCGTTCGAGAAATGCGAACCCTTGACCTAATTCCAAAATAAACCTTTCCAATTGCAGAGAGATGGCATCTTCTAATTCGTTTTCGGAATAATAACCGCCCAACCCCAAAAAATCCAAAACGTATGAACTTTTTAGAACAATATCGGCATCGATGTGTTTGGGCGAAACATTTCCCAACTTTTCAACAATTTCGTCCTCGGGCTTTGTCGCGATAAGAGAGCGTTCAAAAGTCATCTCGTCTTGTTTGATTTGCAACTTTTTTACGCTCCAATGTTCTGCAATGCTCATCTGTTGGTAAAACAGCCGCTTGGTGTCGTTGTCTATGGTGATGAGTTCTATGAAATGACTCCAAGTCAATGTTTGCGACAGTGTCGCAAACATTGACTCGTCGCAATAAATACGAGCCACCTTCACCATTCGCGTCAATGCCGAATAAGTGAAGCCTTTGCCGTACCGTTCGGTTAATTTTTGCGACAATGTCGCAAGAATCTTTTGACCGTATGCCGAGTAAGGCTGATAATTAAGTTCGTTGTTTATGTATTTGCCAACATTCCAATATGTCAAACTCGTCTGTGTATTTACATAAACAGCAACTTGATGCCTTGCATTGTCTATTATCTTGACGACGCCATCGTACAAATGGTTGCTGATTTGTTCAATTTGGTTTATGTCAACTTTAATGTCTGCCATTTTGTGTAATATATGATTCTTATATTGCACAAAGGTAAGGAAATATTTGCAACTTTCCATAAAAATTTTTTGCCATCTCCCAATAATCCACTATCTTTGCAATTAACTAAACATAAGAGATGCTATGAAACAAGGATGGAAATATATGAAGTTGGGTGAGATTGCAACCACAATCAATGGACTCTGGAAAGGGAAAAAAGAGCCGTTTGTAAATGTAGGTGTTATAAGAAATACCAATTTTACAAAAGATATAACCTTAGATTTTTCAAAAATTGAATATCTCAATGTCGAAGCAAAACAATACCAAAAACGTAAATTACAAAAAGGTGATTTAATTGTTGAAAAGTCAGGAGGTAGCGAAAAACAACCAGTTGGAAGAACTGTGCTCTTTAATGCAGAAGGTGAATTTTCAGTAAGTAATTTTACATCAATTTTGCGTATTAACAATCAAAACGAAATAACACCTGAGTTTTTGTATAAATACCTTTTATATGTATATCGAGAAGGATGGACAAAGGAAATGCAGAATGCAACTACCGGTATTCACAATATTATTTTTGAGAAATTCCTTGCTATTTCCACTCCAATCCCTCCGCTCTCTGACCAGCAGCGCATTGTTTCCTATCTTGATGCCGAGTTTGCGAAGATAGAAGCCCTTAAAGCCAATGCCGAAAAGCAACTGCAAGCCGCCAAAGATTTGTTTCAAGCCGCACTAAAAGAGTTGTTGACACCGAAAGAGGGATGGGGGGAGAAGAAGTTGGGAGAAGTGGGCAATATATGTGGTCGAATTGGTTTTAGAGGATATACAACCAAAGATATGGTAAGTGGACCAAATGACGGTGCAATTACATTAAGTCCATCAAATATACAAGATGGGGCAATGGACTATACAAAATGCCAATATATTTCTTGGTATAAATATGAAGAATCACCTGAGATAATGGTTCAAAATGGTGATGTCTTGATTGTTAAAACAGGTAGTTCGTATGGCAAGTCTGCGATAGTTGACAAATTGCCGCATAAGGCTACAATAAACCCCCAGTCTGTTGTTATAAAAAATATTCAAATCAATAATAGACTATTTGCTTATTTGATACGAACCCCTTGGGTTCAAAATGATTTCGATAATTTTGTTGCAGGAACGGCTATTCCTACGTTTAGTCAAGCAAATTTGAGTAAAGTTTTATTGGCTTTTCCAAAAGAAACAGACGAGCAGCAGCGTATCGCCGACCGCCTCGACGCCCTCTCTGCCAATGTGAAAGCATTGCAAACGAACTACACCGAAACCATAACCCTCTGCAACGACCTGAAACAGGCGTTGTTGAAAAAGGTGTTTGGATAAATGTTGGAGTGCAGACGGCTCGTCTGCCATTTGGCAAAAATAATTTTGTAATGGTGAAAAAAATGATTATATTTGGCAAATAAAAAAACTAAACCCACCGGCTTGACCGAGGTCAGTGGCACGGTGGGAGTCAAGATGCTGCAAAGATAAAATGAATTTTTTATATTTGCAAATTTTTTACTAACTTTTTTCAAAAAAAATTATGAAGTACAAAGATTTTGAAAAAATAATGTCGCAAAAGCGAATGAACCGCTACCTGACCGCTTGCAAAGGCGATACGCGGAAAGCAATGACCTTGTACAGGTACAACTTGCAACTTTCGCAAGAGGCGTTTACAATAATAAGTTGCTTTGAAGTTGCGCTGCGGAATGCCATAGATGCCAATTTAACAGCCTTTTTGGGTGCAGAATGGTTGAAAGATTCAATTATGGGCAACGGTATTTTTACCAATCCTACAATGTTTAAGTCATTCGACATCATCAACCACGCGTATAACAAACTTCGTAGTTCAGGCTCTTATTCTCATTCCAAATTGTTGGCAGAAATGGAGTTTGGTGTTTGGAAATATATGTTCTCTCCCATTCAATACCGTCTTACAGGCAGACGGCTTCTGCGCATTTTCCCGAACAAGGCACGTTCCACTCCTGAAATACAATACAACCACTCATACGTTTTCAACGAGTTGGACAAAATCAACACTTTGCGTAACCGTATTGCGCACCACGAACCTGTATGTTTCTATTTGCAACAGCCCGTTATTGACACAGCGTATATCTTGAACGAATATCAAAAAATACAGACACTCTTTATGTGGATGGATATTGACAGCCGCGCCTTGTTGTACGGTCTCGACCATATACAACAAGTATGTTCGAGGATTAACGAATTAAAATAAATAATATCAAAATTATGGACGAATCAACAACACGCCGAAAGAAGATAGACCCCGCGCTTTATGCTGTGGGTTGGGAGCAAGTGCCTGATAGTCAGATTCTAAACGAGCAACGCGCATACCTGATTGCGCCCGGTCGTGTGGAAAAACTCAAAGCCCGCAATCCCAAAAAAGTTGACTACATCCTTGAATACAAGGGCATAAAACTCGCCGTTGTGGAAGCCAAGTCAGACGAAACAGACGTTTCGGTGGGCGTGCCGCAAGCCAAGCAGTACGCCGAAATGTTGCAGATTCGTTACGCCTATTCAACCAACGGCGTTGAAATTTACTTCATCGATATGGGCGTAAAGGATGCGCACGGCAATTATACCGTGCCTTCCACCGAAAAATTTATCGACAAATTTCCATCGCCGCAAGAATTGTGGCAGATGACATTCCCGATAGCCAACATTTGGCGCGACCGTTTCAATCTCGAACCCTACAACCGTGGCGGCAACCGCGAACCTCGTTATTACCAAGTAAACGCTATCAACAACGTGCTCAACGCAGTGGCAAACGGACGAAACCGCATTTTGCTCACAATGGCTACCGGCACGGGCAAAACATACACCGCTTTTCAGATTTGTTGGAAACTATTTCAGACCAAATGGAATCTCCACGGAGCCGACCAACGTCCGCGCATACTTTTCATCGCCGACCGCAATATACTTGCCAACCAAGCCGTCAACGATTTTGAACAGTTTCCCGAAGATGCCATGGTACGCATCACGCCCGACGAACTCCGCAAACATCACGGCAAAGTGCCTACGGCAAGGCATCTCTATTTTACAATATTTCAGACCTTTATGTGCACCGACGGCAGCGGCTGTCAATATTACAAGCAATACCCGAAAGATTTTTTTGATTTCATAATCATCGACGAGTGCCACCGTGGAGGCGCAAACGACGAAAGCCAATGGCGTGAACTTATGGATTATTTTTCGCCCGCCTGTCAACTCGGTATGACAGCCACGCCGCGCCGTCAGGACAACGCCAACACATACCGCTATTTTGGCGAGCCGGTGTATTCTTATTCGCTCAAACAGGGCATTGCCGACGGCTATCTCACGCCATTCCGCGTGCGAATTTCGGAAAGCAACATCGACGAGTACACCTACAATCCCGATGACGACATTGAGGGCGAAATCGACACCGAAAAAACTTACACCGAACGCGACTTTTACAACGGACGCATAGAAATCCGTCAGCGCGACGAACACCGTGTAATAGAGATGCTTTCGCAAATCAATCCCGACGAAAAGACGATAGTATTTTGCGCCACACAGTTGCACGCCCACATTATCCGCGATATGATTAACCGTCATAAAACCAACCCTGCGTCCAATTATTGCGAGCGTGTTACCGCCGACGATGGTGCCGATGGAGAAGCAACTCTCAAACTTTTTCAAGACAACGAACGCAAGTTGCCCACCATACTTACCACATCGCAAAAACTCTCCACAGGCGTTGATGCCCGCAATGTGCGCAACATTGTGCTAATGCGTCCTGTCAACAATATGGTGGAGTTCAAGCAGATAATAGGTCGCGGCACACGCCTTTTCGACGACAAATATTATTTCACCATTTACGACTTTGTGGGAGCGAGCCGCAATTTTCAAGATGCCGAGTGGGACGGCGACCCGTTTTGCCCTGTCTGCGGCAATTATCCTTGCACCTGCAACAAGAAACCACACAACAGCGTAAACACCGCCAACGAACCCGAAACGCCTTTCAATCAGCCACAACCGTGTCCTAATTGCGGACATCTGCCCTGCACTTGCGACGGCGGCAGCAAACCAAAACAGAAAGTGATAGTACGCCTTTCGGACAAGCGGACTATGGAACTCAAAACCACTTGGACAGAGCGTTTTCAGTTTGGCGACGAACTAATTTCAATAGAAGAATTTATCAAACGTCTCTTTGGCAAGTTGCCACATTTTTTCAACGGTCCCGAAGACTTGCGAAAACAATGGGAGCACCCCGACACACGTCAGGCGTTACTCAGCCATTTGGAGCGCGAGGGTTTTCACGAAGAAAAACTCCAAACCATTCAGCGTGTAATGGGGCGTGAGGATTGCGACCTTCTCGACGTGCTCGAATACATTGCCTACGAAACCGAACCGATGGAACGCACCAAGCGTGTGGAACTTGTTAAGCAAGATTATTACAAGCGTCAAAACGCCGCTCAGCGCGTCTTCACCGATTTCCTCATATCGCAATATCTGCGCAACAGTTACCGCGAGTTCACGTCCGACAACCTCGGCAAGTTCATCAATATGAAATACGGCTCAATTGCCGACGCCAAAGCCAACCTTTCAATGGACGTACCGCAAATCCGCAACCATTACTTCGAGTTTCAACGGCAGTTGTACAAGGCGGCATAAGGCGAGGGTTTATTTAAACACCTTCTGTGCAAAATCAGTTAGGTCTGTTGAAGAGTTTTTCTTGGGCGTTTGTGGTAACGCAGCCCAATGCCAAAAATGCGGCGATGATTGCGGTTTTGTTCATAATTAATTGGGGGTTATGTCGTTAGTAAAATAGTCGTAATCGGAGATTTTCTTGATTTCGATTTGCAATCCTGCCTCCGTAACCAAATCTTTGAGTTGAGCGGCGGCGACTATTATTTTGTCGATGGCGGTGTCAAAATCCTTGTGCGAAAGATAAAACATCGCCTTGTGCTTGTCGGAAATCTTGAAAAAAATCTTGTCGCGGAGTTTGCCTTGTTCCAACTTGTAAGGGATGCCGCAGACGTCAAGTTTTTGTGTGGCAAACGATTTGACAGCGGTCGCCTTAATCTCTTGGAGTTTCTGTTTTTTGCGATAATCGCGGATGCACTCCTGCGCCAACGGTTGCCACTTGGTAATATTGGCTCGTACAAAGTCGATAATCTCTTCAACCTTGTCATAATCAGAATATTTCACATAAATATCATAAATGCCACGTGTGTAAAATACCACGTCCATACAACCTTGGTATTCCTGCCAATAAAGACCGATTGATGCGCCCATACCGAGTTGCACCCAAATTATCTTACGAGAACTGTAACGATCTTTTGCTTCATACGAAACATCATTGCCGTAACGCTCCTTCAAACGTTTGAGGAGTTCCTGTTCGCGGTTTGGCGTCCGTGTTTCATCACTTCTGAATGGTTGGCGAAATTGCTCTACTAAATCGTGTACAACCGATTCATAGCACGCTATCTCCGCCTCGCTGTCAGTAGGTTTGTCGCCTCTGTAACAATAATTAATGTATGATGCAACCACCAATCGAGCCTGATTGGCAATGCGTTTGGTGATTCTTTCTGGAAGTACGACGTCCATAGTTACATTACGAATTTTCAGTTAATTTTAGCCAACCCTCTCCCTATTTCAGCATATCCCTTACCGTCATCAGGGCAAAGCCGAGATGGTTTTCGCCCTGCCATTGAGCGGGGTCGAGGACGCGGTCGTCGGATTCTTCAAGTCCAATGCCCCAAATCTTGTCGTAGGGACTTGCCTCAACCAAAATTTTGTTGCCGGTGGAGAGCAAAAAGTTTTTCAATGCGGGATTTTGGGAGAATTTTGCATAGTTGCCTTCGACGACAATGCGGTCTTTGTGCAAGTTCCAAACGGCATCGTCGTAGTTTTTCACCAATTTGCCCAAATTCTTAAACTCTTGCGGTGTTTTGGCTTGGAATATCTGTTGATAAATATCCAAATCCTTGAACATCAAAGCCTTTGACGCCATCATATATTGCTCGGTGGTGAAATATTCTATGCCCGAAACGCAAAAATTGCAGGCGTACCATTGGCTCAGGCAGGTTTTTTGAACAGGGTCGTGCGGATATTCGTGCCAAAAGAACACAAAATCCTCGCGAGTGTATTTTTTCAGGAGATTGTTGATGGAGTATTTCGCAGGAGCGGAAGGCACGTACGATGTATTCTCCACGCCAAATATTGATAGGTCAATATAGGTCTGTTGCTCAAAAACACGCAAATTATTTTCGATAAACTTCATCCAAAGGCTATGCGGAGAGTATATTTTGGGCAAAATCCGACCTGAATGTCCGCCCGTCCAATCAAAATCGGGGAACACATTCTGCAATTCTTCCGCAGTCAACACAGGGAAATACTTAGGATTGATGGCGACATCGATTTTCATATCCATATAATAGACTTCGCGCCCCTTGCCCGACCAATCTTCGCCGAGGTACGGGTCAGAAACGAAATGTCCACTCATACAGATGCCATTGTTACTCTCCCCGCCGCACTTCACGAGGTAAAATTGGTCGCCCTTCCTTGCCTTTTCGTGTTCCCAAACACTCCAATTGAAGGTCTCGTTATTTATATTCCTAATGGCATATCCGAAATCGTCGTATTTAAAACTCGAAATATCCGGATTCCAAAACAAGATTACACTATTCATAATAGTAGGTGTTAATTGTTTACAATGCAAATATAGTAACTTTTTACAGCATTTGCAAGGGATTTTTAGTAACTTTTTGCAGAAAATTATAGTTTGACAAAAATTGTAAAAATGACAAAATCACCCTTATTTTTTATGGAAAAAATGACAAAATCACCCCAAAAAAATATGGAAAAAATGACAAATACTTGTTTAATAAATTAAAAATCAATATATTTGCAGCATAAAATGAATTAAGGTTATGTTAGAACGTAAATTTTCATATTTCTTAGAGAATTTTTTCTCGGCACAGCAAAACAAGATATTACTTGTTAATGGAGCAAGGCAGATTGGCAAGTCTTTTATTATCAGGTATGTATGTAGTAAGTTGTTTAAGAATTATATTGAGATCGACCTCAGGGCAGATAGCGAGAAAGATCGTTTGTTTGCCCAAGTAACAGGGCTCGATTCTTTCTATATGCAACTTAGTGCCCTATTTGGTAATCGGTTGGGCACTAAGAGCGACACGCTTATTTTTCTCGACGAGATACAAGTGTACCCTCAATTGCTCACTTTGCTCAAATTCCTAAATCAAGACCAACGATACACATTCATTGCCAGCGGTTCGCAACTTGGCATTGCACTTTCGCAAACCCCTTCTGTTCCACTGGGCAGCGTGATGATAAAACAGATGTATCCTTTGGATATGGAAGAATTTTTTTGGGCTATGGGGGTTGGCAAAGACGTTATCGATTTGGCACGCAGACAGTTTAACAATGACGAGCCGATAACAGAACCTTTGCACAATCATTTTATGCGTCTCTTTCGATATTATTTGCTTACTGGCGGGCTGCCCGATGCTGTTAACAAGTTTTTGGAAGACAAGAATATACAGATGATGCGCGACATACAAAACGACGTGCATACGCTTTATGGCATCGACGCTTCGCAGTACGACCGTCATCAAAAACTGAAAATTAGGCGAGTTTACGACTTAATACCATCAAACCTTGAAAGTAGGAAAAAACGTGTGATTGTCAGCAAGATAGAAAACAAACAAGGTAAACAATTTTCTGACTATGAAGACGAGTTTGATTATTTAGTGCAGTCAGGAATAGCCTTGCAGGTGGATGCTATCAGCAATCCGAGATTCCCATTGTTGCAGTCCGTCAAAAAAAACTTGTTAAAACTCTATCTAAACGATGTTGGAATACTTACGTCGTTGCTTTATCAATACAATATCAAAGCCATATTAGACGATGAACTCAGTCTCAACCTTGGAACTGTTTACGAATCAGTTGTGGCACAAGAACTTAACGCTCACGGATTCCACTTATATTACTACGACAACAAAAAATGCGGTGAAGTTGATTTCCTTATCGACGATTTTGATTCTTTATCTGTTGTGCCAATAGAAGTGAAATCGGGCAAAGATTACTATGTTCACAGCGCTCTGAATATGTTTGTCAACAACGATGAATACGGAATAAAAAAAGGTATTGTGTTTTCAAATACAAGGGAAACAAAAACCAAGGGTAAAATTTCGTATTTGCCTATTTATTATGTAATGTTCATCGAACATAAACCAAAATTGTCATTGCCAATTTGATTTATTCATCCGCAAATAAAAAACAGTTGACAACGGTTTTCTACCAAACCATTGTCAACTGTCAATTTTCAATTCTCAATTACCGAGGCTTACGCCAAAATTGTGCATCCGCTACACGGCTTCAACTGTTTGAAGAAGTCGTTGCCCTTGTCGTCAACCAAGATGAAGGCGGGGAAGTCTTGTACTTCGATTTTCCAAATAGCTTCCATTCCGAGTTCGGGATATTCCACGCACTCGATTGACTTGATGTTGTTTTGCGCGAGAATTGCGGCAGGACCGCCGATGGAGCCGAGGTAGAATCCGCCGTGCTTCTTGCAGGCGTTTGTTACGGCTTCGGTGCGGTTGCCCTTGGCGAGCATAATCATTGAGCCGCCGTGGTCTTGGAACTCGTCAACGTAGGGATCCATGCGGTTGGCAGTTGTGGGACCCATTGAGCCACAAGGCATTCCGGCGGGAGTCTTGGCAGGACCAGCGTAGTAAATCGGGTGATCCTTCATATACTGAGGAAGGTCTTCGCCGGCGTCGAGACGCGCTTTGAGTTTGGCGTGTGCAATGTCGCGACCTACGATGATAGTGCCGTTGAGCGAGAGACGTGTAGAAACAGGATATTTGCTCAAAATCTTGCAAACCTCGCTCATCGGTTGGTTGAGGTCGATTTTTACAGCGTCGCCTTCGCCTGCGTTGCGGAGTTCTTCGGGAATGAGTTCGTAGGGCTTGTCGTCCATCTTCTCAATCCAAATGCCGTCCTTGTTGATTTTTGCCTTGATGTTGCGGTCGGCGGAGCAACTAACGCCCAAGCCAATCGGACAACTTGCGCCGTGCCTCGGCAGACGGATTACACGCACGTCGTGAGCCATATATTTGCCCGAGAACTGTGCACCGAGACCAATCTTGTAAGCCTCTTTGAGCAACTCTTCTTCGAGGGCAACGTCGCGGAATGCGCGGCCGGTCTCGTCGCCGGTGGTGGGCAGCGAGTCGTAATAATGCGTGGAGGCAAGTTTTACGGTCAGGAGGTTTTTCTCGGCACTCGTACCGCCAATTACAAACGCAATGTGATAAGGCGGACAAGCGGCAGTGCCGAGGCTCTTCATCTTCTCAACGAGGAAGGGGACGAGAGTGCCGGGGTTTTGGATGCGCGCCTTGGTCTCCTGATAGAGATAGGTCTTGTTGGCAGAGCCGCCGCCTTTGGTTACCATCAGGAATTTGTATTCCATACCTTCGGTAGCCTCAATGTCGATTTGTGCGGGAAGGTTGCAACGGGTGTTTTTCTCCTCGTACATCGAGAGGGGCGCGTTTTGCGAGTAGCGGAGGTTGTCCTGGGTGTAGGTGTTGTAAACGCCTTTTGAAAGGAATTCCTCATCGCAGAATCCCGTCCACACTTGCTGACCTTTTTCGCCGTGGATGATTGCCGTGCCGGTGTCCTGACAGAGTGGCAATTGACCTTTGCACGAAACTTCGGCGTTGCGCAAGAATGTGAGGGCCACGTACTTGTCGTTGTCGGAAGCCTCTGGGTCACGGAGGATTTTGGCAACTTGTTCGTTGTGAGAGCGGCGCAGCATAAACGAAACGTCGTGGAATGCTTGCTGCGAAAGTTTTTCGAGAGCCTCGGGCGCAACCTTCAAAATCGGCTTGCCTTCAAACTCGCTTACCGATACGCCTTCCTTGGTGAGGAGATAGTATTCGGTTTCGTCCTTGCCCAACTGAAACATCGGGGCGTATTTGAAATCAGGAATATTTGCCATAATATATGATTGTTTGTTTAACGTAAATTCTTTTGCTTTGCAAACGCCTTACGACGTTTTTTCCTTTGAACGTCAATTACCATCAATTGAACTCAATTTCTTTATTCTAAGAGAAAAAATTGACGGTAATTGACGAAAAAATTGACGGTAATTTTTGTTTATCAACTCCCATCGCCGTAGGCGGTGGAAAATTGACGTAATTTGTTGTTAATCAACGGTAATTGATGTTGATAACTATTTGGACTTGCGACCAAACTTTATCAAATCCTTGCCAATGTCGCGGCGGTGGTATGCGCCATCAAAGGTGATTTTGTTGGCATCTTGGAGCGCGGCGGCGAGGGCGAGGGAGATGTCGTCGCCGAGGGCTGTTACCGCAATTACGCGGCCGCCGTCGGTAACAAGTTTGCCGTCCTTCATCTTGGTGCCGGCGTGGAATACCTGAGAGGTTTTCACGGTTTCGCAGCCGGAGATTTCCTTGCCTTTTTCGTAGTCGCCAGGATAACCACCCGATACCAACATCACCGTTGCGGCGGTCTTGGGATTGAATTTGATTGACTTGCCTTTCAGGTCGCCATTTGCAGCGGCTTCCATCAGGTCGAGCAAGTCACCTTCGATGCGCAACATCACGGATTCCGTTTCGGGATCGCCCATACGGACGTTGTATTCAATGACATACGGGTCGCCTTTTACATTGATTAGTCCAAAGAAAATGAAACCGCGATAGTCGATTTTTTCGGCGATGAGTCCGTCGATTGTGGGCTTTATGATGTGGGTGTCAATCTTCTGACGGAACTCCTCATCGGCAAAAGGCACGGGCGACACACTGCCCATTCCGCCGGTATTGAGACCTTCGTCGTTTTCGCCAATGCGCTTGTAATCTTTGGCTTCGGGGAGCGTTACGTAGCCGCCGTGTCCGTCTGTCAAGACAAAAACAGAAAGTTCGATACCTGACAAAAATTCTTCGATGACCACTTCCGCTGACGATTTGCCAAATTTGCCGGAAAACATCTCTTTGAGTTCGTTGCAGGCTACTTGGAAGTCGTTTTCGATGATTACGCCCTTGCCGGCTGCGGGTCCGTCGGCTTTGAGGACGTATGGAGGCTGCAATGTTTTGAGGAAGTCAACGGCTTGATTATAGGTGTCGCCGTTGAAAGTCTGATAACGCGCCGTCGGGATGTTGTGGCGCACCATAAACTGTTTTGCAAAATCCTTGCTGCCTTCGAGTTGTGCGCCGTCCTTGGTGGGGCCGCAGACGAGCGGAGGATTTTCGATGCTGCGGAGATAGTCGGCGAGACCGTCGATGAGCGGCACTTCGGGTCCCACGACTACAAGGCGTATGTCGTTGTCCTTGACGGCTTTTGCAATGCCGTCGAAATCCGAAACCTTGATATTGAGGTTTGTGGCGATGTCTGCAATGCCAGGGTTGCCCGGCGCGGCGTATAGTTTAGTAAGTTTTGGGCTTTGGGCGATTTTCCACGCGAGCGCGCTCTCCCTGCCACCCGAACCAATCAATAAGACGTTCATATTAATATGATTTGAATGATTTAATTTGGTGTCAAAGGTAAGAAAAATTTGGGAATAGTGCAGCAAAATGATGAAAATTATTACGAATTAACTAACCCTCTATTTTGCAATCTCCCAAATAATCCATACCTTTGCCCCAAAAGAAAAACGGAAATGATACTCAAACAGGCAAAGCAAAACGGCATCGACATCATCATCGCAATAGTAATAATATTGGGATTGCTTGTGCCGTCGATGTTCCTATCGGGCATCAGGGGTTACATCATCCCGCCCGAAAATGGGATGCCGCTGTTCAACACTATTTATGAACACCTTTTTGACGGTGGCATCAACGGTTGGACGCAGGTGGCGTCGTTGTTGCTGATTTTCGTGGAGATTTCATTGCTTGTGCTGTTGAACTCCGACTTTGAACTCACCCGCGCCAAACCGACGATGTTTGCTTTGGTGTTTTTGTTATCAACACTCACTTACATACCCTGCAACACGCTTCTGCCCGAACAGGTTGCCAATATTTTCATCACGCTCGGTCTCATCAAGATATTTGCCTGTCATAGTATGGACAATGCCACGCACACATTCTTTGACGCGGGGCTGTTTTTTGGCATTGGATTCCTGTTTTGCGCTCCGGCGGCGGTGATGCTCGCGGTTGGGCTTATTGCAATATTGGTGTTCCGTCCCATCAAGGGCAACGAACTCGCCATCCATATTTTGGGATTTATGACGCCCGTGCTGTTTTACATTGCAATATATTACCTGATTGAGGGTACATTGGAGCCAATCAAAGATTTCGTTGAAACCAAAATCTCCGACACTCGTCTGCACACAATCACCTACAACAGCGTCATCTGTCTTGCCGCTGACGCTGTGCAACTTATCATTGCAAGTGCGCTGATTTACAACGACTACGCGAAATACAATCTCTTCCACAGCCGCGCTTACAGACTGCTGCTGATAATGTTTGTAATGATATGCTGTTCGTATTTTGTGCCGATGTTCAGCCTGCAAGCAATGAGAATGACAGCCCTGCCAATTACAATCCTCTTTGTAACAGTGTTTTACAACAGTCGCCCGTCGTTGATGCTCGACATCTTCTTCGCGGTATTTGTGTTGGGCAATATGGCGTTGCAGTTGCTGTGGTACAGGCTGTAATTGGTATTTTGATGTTAATTTTTGAGTAGGGTGGGGGGGTGTTACAACAACCCTTCCACAGCCTTTTCTATCACCTTGATATCCTCTGTTGGCTCGTAACGTTCTATTACGTTGCCGTTGCGGTCGATGAGAAATTTGGTGAAATTCCACTTGATGTCGGGATTCTTGTCGTAGTCGGGATTAGCCTTCGAGAGCATATCGATGAGGATTTTGCCTATCTGATGGTTGGGGTCAAAACCCTTGAAACCCTTTTGCGATTTCAAGTAGGCAAACAGCGGCGACTGATTATCGCCGTTGACCTCTATCTTCTTGAACTGTGGGAACTTGGTGTTGTAGTTCAATTGGCAAAACTCGTGAATCTCTTCCTCGGTGCCGGGGGCTTGCTGCCCAAATTGGTTACAGGGAAAATCAAGGATTTCCAAACCCTTGGCGGAATACTTCTCGTAGAGGGCTTCGAGTTCGGTGTATTGCGGCGTGAATCCACAGCGGGTGGCGGTGTTTACAATCAAGAGCACCTTACCCTTGTAGTCGGCAAGGCTCACATCGTTGCCCTTGCGGTCTTTTACGGAGAATTTGTAAATTTCCATATCGTTAGAGTTTTGGCAGGCGGCAAGCGCCAAGATTATTACTATTGTTAACGCTGAAATTGTGTTTTTCATAATGTTTTAGTTGTAATTCGGCTGCAAGATATGGAAATTTTTTCAATTCCGCAACAATTTTCTGCCAATCCTATTTTTTCACCAATTCAAAATCCATTCCCCTCTGACGCAGCGTCAATTTGTTGTTATCCACGTCGAAGCGAATCACGATGCCGGCGGGTTTGAACTCAAATTCGTTTTCTGCCGTTGCGTTAAGCGGAAATGAGGGCTGACCTGTGCCCTGACCTGTCAACTGTCCGTCCTTGACAGCCACAGTGAGATCCATTCCCAAAGCGTTGGAATGATAAACGCCTTCATATTTTTTTAATTGTTCGGTATTAACGGCTTGATATTGTGGATTTTCCACCTCGTCGGTCTTTTTGAAAATGAACTCGCCGCCGTGTTGATGCAATGTGAACGTGTGTTTTGCCAAGTCGAAAACCATCTTTACCCTTGCCGCCTTGAACTCAAATTCTGTTTCGGAAATTGCATCGAGCGGAAAACTCGGCTGCCCAGTTGCTTGCGCCGCAAGTTGAGAGCCTGTGGAAGTGATTTCGACATCCATTTTCAACTGTTCGCAAGTGTACTTGCCCTCGCATTTTTTCAGTTGTTCGGTGGGGAGGGTGATGTATTGTGGTTTGGGTTCGGGAGCGATGCCAAGAATTGCGTTCATCAAGTTGGTTGCGTCAGAAAACGAACTGTTGGAGCAAAAAACGATGGTTTTGTCGTCAATTTTAGTCATCACCGCAGCAAAACCGTGGATGCCGCCCGTGTGTCCAAAACCCTTGTAATCACCGTAACCCATTGGAAACAGTCCGCGCCCCCAATTGTCCTTGAAATCCTTCATCTGTTCAAAAATTCCGTTGCCGAAGTAGCCGGAAGTGAGCGCGTTGAAGAATTTCAAAAGGTCGCCCGGAGTGGAGTACATTGCGCCCGCACCCAAAACCGCCGAGGGGTCAAACTCTTCCAACCTTTCGCCCGAAATGCTAAACGACTGCGCAAATCCCTCGTTAGAATTGATTGGAGTGGTGCAGATGCCAGTGTTGTCGAGTTGTAACGGTTTGATAATCTGTTCGTTCATCAATTCGCCGTAACTCTTGCCGCACACGTCTTCAATGATGTAGGTCAGGAGTATGAATCCCGAATTGCAGTAGCGGAAAGTGCTGTCGGGCGCGAAGTTAGTGCCAGCCTTGGCAATGCGCTCAATCATCTGTGCGCGGGTCTGCGGCTTGGTGTAATAGGTCGCAAACTCATCGAATTTGTCGTTGACCACATCGCGGAGTCCGCTGCGGTGGTAGAGTAGCATATCTACCGTAATTTGCTCTGCATTAGGGATTTGAGCCTCTGGAAAATACTTGCTCAACGGGTCTGAGAGCGAGAGTTTGCCCTCTTGCGCCGCCTTCAACACCAGCACCGACATAAAAGTCTTGGTGATAGAGCCGATGCGGAATTTGGTGTCAGCGTTTACGGCGATTTTGTTCTCAATGTCGGCGTATCCGAGCGACTTCTGATAGACAGTCTTGCCGTTTTCCTGAATCTCAATCGAGCCCATAAACTTGTCGGGGTTTTCGGCAAAATAGTTGTCAACCCTCTCGCTGACAGTCTGCGGCTGTTGCTGAGCCTGCGAGCAAGACCCCAACGCCAAAGCACATACAAGTGCCATTGCAAATGATTTGAATGTTTTCATTTTTTTACAGATTTTGTGGTTTGAATTTCTGTCTGCAAAGGTAACAATCAAACCGTCTTGCCTCCAAATATTTTTTTTGCCAATGTTGCGGTGTAAAAAGTTGATAATTAGCAATATAAAGGGATTTCGATGCGAAAAGTTTAACAGCGTTGCCGTTTTGTTACGTGGTGAGAATCAGGGGGTTGGGGGGAATTTAATAAAAGTCATTTTTAATTTCGATTTACCAATAATTCTGATTACCTTTGCACCAAATAATCAATGCAAAATGATTACCGCAGACCGAATACAGTCATCACTTATCACATTTTTTGTCGCAATGCTCCTCCTTGCCGCTTGCACTCAATCATCTGTAAACCAACCGCTTTTCGATAAGGTTTACGGGTTGATAAACGATGGCGAGTACAAGATGGCGCAGGAGTATTTCAACAATCATAAGTCCGAAATCCGTCCGCCGATGTCGCACGCCGACAGTATGTACTGCGACTTTTTGAACGAATATTTTGATTATTACAACACCGACGACAATGTTTTTGCGATTAAATCTTTTGCCGACACTTTGCGCATCAATAGTTTGATTGATTATTACATAAAAAACTCTGATTATGAGAAACTTGCATATTCATTGCTCTTAAAAAGTCTCAAACTCTACATCTCCGCTCGGCACAACGATGGCGTATATTGCCTCAAACAGGCTGAAACTATCATTAAATCGTTGGACAACAGCGAGTTGAAATATATGCTTGCGTCTGTAAATCTTAGTTACAATACTAACAATCTTGATTATAAGGCGGCGATGCCGTTGCTCGATACCGTTGCCAAATATGCTCACAATCAGCGTGAAAAGGATTATGGACGCATTATGAAGGCGTTTTTTCTTTTTATCGACCATAATCCCGACCGCAACCCCGACGCTGCAAAACTCAATATGCGTCTTTGCGTTGCCGATACCACCGACTATTATTATCTGAGCAATTATGCGTGGATTCTTGCCGACGACGAACCCCAAAAATGTGAGCGTTATGCTCGTAAAGTGCTCTATGACAGACCTCAATCTTTTGCAGCCGATTATGCCAAAATCGCCATTTTGAAGTTGTATTTTCACCGTGGTCTTACTGCCGAGGCTGAGGATTTTTTCCAAAACAATCCGATTATGGTTTCGTATCCGCAATTGATTGCATACGAGGAGTTTTACAATCATTACAAACTCATCGGCGATTATAAGAAAGCTGCGAAAATGGCTGATGTGGTCATCTCAATCAAAAACATTCTGATTAATTGGGTGAACGATTACAAAGTGTCGCAAAACGGTCTAAAATTCGATTTTGACAGGCAACAACTTGAAAATCAGAACCGTTTTCAGCGTTGGATTATTGCGTTTGTGATATTGGTGGCGGCGATGGTGTTTGTGGTGGTGATTCAGAAACGCCGTTATGAGCGCGAATTATCTATTAACCGTCAGATACTCAAAGAGTCGCGCGACCGTATCGACGAACTCAACACTCTTGAAAGATCTGACGAAACCGACAAGGAAATCCAACGTTTGCAGCGCAAAATCACTGAAATTGAGACCCGTTACGCCGAGATTTATCACGACGGCAAAATCCTCTACGACAGTATTTTTGTTGAAAACGGCAATTCGGGTCAGTGGAACAAAAAGGATTACGAAAAATTCCTTGAATATTTCAAGACCATTGACCTCAGCCTTCTTGCCCAAATCGACGACGAATACCCTGGCATCAATCCGCGTCAAACGTTTTATAAAATATTGGTTTCCAAAGGTTTCGACAAGCCTGCAATTATGAAAACAATGGCGATACAAGAAGACGTTACCTTCCGCGCATTAAAGTCGAAGGTGGAGGGGCTGAGGCGGAAGGAGACACATTTTCCGTAAATTTTCACGAAAAAAATATAAGTTTTTCGCCAATAATCTCTACATTTGTACGATTACAAATAAACGATATGGACAAAATTCAACTTTGCAACTACTATAATACAAAATGGAACCAATAACATTCATCGAACTTGCAAAACTTTTGATTTCGTTTGCAATACTTGCGCCTTCGGGACACAATTCGCAGCCGTGGCAGTTTCAAGTCGCTGACAATGAAATCATTATCACGCCAGACTTCTCCAAGCGTCTCGACGTTGTGGACGGCAACGACCGTGAACTTTTCATAAGTCTTGGTTGCGCTGCCGAAAATCTGATGACCGCCGCTCGTCATTATGGTTATGATTCCCATTATGTCTTCAACGACGGCAAAATCATTGTAACATTCTCTAAACAAGATGTTTGCAATGACGACCCACTTTTCGACGCAATCCCAAAACGCCACACTCATCGAGGCAAGTTTACCGGTGCAAAGATTCCCGAAAATCTTCTGCAAAACATTCCCGCAAATATTTTGCAAGATGTTGATAATGATGATAATGCGTCGGTAATGATATGCAATTCTGAGAGCCGCGAAGCCGAAATGATCAAGCAAAAAATCACCGAAGGCAACATAATTCAAATGACTGACACGGCTTTTAAGCGTGAACTCATTTCGTGGATGCGTTTCAACAAAAAGCACGTCAATGAAACTCGCAATGGATTGTGTTATAATGTGTTGGGATTTCCGGCGACACCCAAGCCAATTGGCAGGCGAATTATAGGAATGTTTCTCAATCCCAAAGCCCAAAACAAGACCGACAACGCCGTCAATGCCTCCGTGTCGCATTTCTGCGTGTTTTGCGTCAAGGACGACAACGCCAAAAATTGGGTTGCTCTCGGCGTGTTTTTGGAGCGTTTTCTCCTGAAAATCACGTCAGAAGGCATTGCATATAGTTTCAGCAATCAGCCCTGCGAAATCCCGTCGTTGAAAGACCAATTGCGCCAAAATCTCAATCTAACTTCCTATCCGTCAGTGGTTATTCGATTGGGATATGGCAATGAACCTAAGGCTATTGCGCCGAGAGAAGAGGTGGTGGTAAAGGGTTGTGAGGGTTGAGTTTTCACGGACAAATCACTTTTCCCTTCCACAGCCGCGCCAAAAACTCCTTGGCAGGCCATACCTCGACGCCGTTGAACATACGTGGACGTGTGAAAACGTTTTAACATTTGTTTACACCGCCGTCGTTGCCATTAATGATACAAAATACAAAAATTTTTCATTTTTTTTCACATCTCTTGTAACAAATCTTTCCGTCATCCGTCATACTTGCGAAAAACAATGAAGGAGCGCGCGAAATTCCCTCAAATGTAAAACTCTAAATAAAAATTCCGCATTTTGCAACTTGGTTGCAGGTTACGCGATGTAATTTTGCGGCGTAAAACAAAAGTTATTAAACAAATTATGAAAAGAATCGCACTAATTTTGATTTTGCTGATGCCGCTGTTGGTGGCGGCTCAGACGGCTAAGATTCAGGGTGTCGTGATTGACACCAAGGGCAATCCGCTTCCGTTTGTTGCGGTGGCGGAGAAGGGTACTACCAACGGAACCATCTCCGATTCCGAGGGCAATTTCATCATCAAGGTGAAGCAAATGCCCGCCACACTCTCTTTCAATTGCTTGGGCTACACGGCGTTGGACAAGACATTCAATTCTGGCAGCGAAAAGGTAACTATCACAATGGACGAGGATACCAAAGAAATAGCCGAGGTAAATGTAACCGCCAAGCACGGACGCAGCCGCACCGAAAACGTGATTATTGGCGTTGAAAACATACAGATGTCCGAAATGGCAAAAGTGCCGGCTCTGATGGGCGAGCGCGACGTCATCAAATCCATACAACTCCTGCCCGGCGTCAAGAGCGAGGGCGACGGTTCGTGCGGATTTCAAGTGCGCGGCGGCAATGCCACACAAAACCTCATCCTCCTCGACAATGCCGCAATCTACAATGCAGGCCATTTGATGGGCGTTTTTTCTACTTTCAACGACGAGGCGCTCACCAATGCGTCGCTTTATAAAGGTGCGATTCCGGCGCAGTTTGGAGGAGCGTCTGCGTCGATTTTTGACATCAGCACACGCAGCGGCGATATGGAAAATTACGGTCTCAACGCCTCGATCGGACTTCTTTCGTCAAAATTTGCTGTCGATGGTCCAATCGTGAAAAACAAAGCATCGTTTTTCCTCGCGGCAAGGCGCACATACTTTGAGATTTTCCTCAAGCCGACCAAAAAGTGGAAGGATTACACCATCAATTTCTACGATGTCAACGCCAAAGTTACCGCAAAGCCTTACAAAAACGGCACTTTCAACGTGATGTTTTTCCGTGGCAGGGACAATATGGTCATGAAAGACGACGTGGCTGCAATGCACTGGGGCAACACTGCCGCAACATTCGATTTCAAGCACAATTTTTCGCAGCACGTGAGCGCAAAAACATCGCTCATTTACAGCAACTATGCCTACGATGAGCATATCAAAGTGTTGGGAATGAACAATGAGGCCGACGCTTACAACCGTCATCATGCCGTCCGCGAAAACATACTTATCAATCCAACCCAAAACCACAAAATCAATGTCGGTTTCCAATTTGACCACATCAACCTCAAATCGCTCGAATTTAAGTACCAGGACATTACCGAGCGCGAACTCCGCGACGCCAACGAATATTCCGCTTGGATTTCGGGCGATTGGAAGACGGATTTTGGTCTCGAAATCTCCGCTGGCGTAAGGGGTGTTATTTTCAATGCTTTGGGCGGTGCGCCATTCTACAATCTCGACAACCTCGGCGAAATCATCGACACCCTCCATTACAAAAAAGGCGAGGTCGTAAAACAGAACATCTCCATCGAACCGCGTTTCAGCATGAAACAGCAGCTCACCGACCATCAGAGCATCAAGGCAGGATATTGCCGCACCACTCAAAACATTCAGTTTGTGCTCGACAACGGACTTTCGTCGCCCCTGAGCCGCGCAATGATGATTAGCAACATCATAAAACCGCAGATTGCCGACCAGATAAGCGCGGGCTATATGGCTGAAACCAAGGACAAAAAGTACGAGTTTTCTATCGAGGGCTACTACAAGCAAATCGACAATGTTTACGACTACAAGGACGGCAAAGACCTCGCCTCGGCTGTCGAAATGGAGCGCATTGTGCTTCGTGGCGAAGGCAGGGCATACGGCGCGGAGTTTTACGTAAAGAAAAATTTAGGCGACTTCACAGGATGGCTTTCATACACTCTTTCGTGGGTTGAAAACAAAATCGACGGCATCAACCAAAACCGTTGGTACACAGCCTCCAACGACCGCCGCCACGACATCTCAATCGTTGGAATGTACCGCCTGAACCACAAATGGGATCTTTCGGCAACTTGGGTCTATACATCGGGACAGGCTCTCACCGCTCCGAGCGCAAAATTTGAGGCTGTCAATTGGACGCTTTATTATTTCAACGAGCGCAACGGCTACCGCGCACCTGCCTACCACCGCTTAGACGTGGGCATCAACAATACCAAAGAGCGTCCCAACTACACAAGGATTTGGAGTTTTGGAATCTACAACCTCTACAATCATTACAACCCGTACATGATTTCGTTTGAGAACGACGACACCAAACCCTCCGGCACCAAAACCGTTCAGACATCGCTCTTCGGCATCATCCCGTCGGTAACTTATACGATTAAGTTTTAATTTTTTATAAAAATGAAAAAGATTTTTTACATATTGGCAGCCCTGACAATCTTCGCATCGTGCGAAAAGGAAATAGACCTCGACTATCACGAGATAGACCCGCTGCCGGTCATCGAGGGCATCCTTACAAGCGACAAGACCGAGGTGAAATTCACCCGCACGCGCAATATGAACGATTCTGTGAAGTCGCCCGGCCTCAAATGCGAATCGGTCCGCATCATTGCCGACGACGGCACTGCCACCGAACTCGAGTTCCAAAGCGACGGCTTCTATCGTCCTGCCAAAAACATCGACGTCGTGCCCGGCCATCAGTACACTCTCGAAGTAAAGAACGACGGACTTACCTACACCGCCGTTTCCACCGTCAACGAACCCGTCAAGACCACCGAACCTGAATTTGTCTGGGCGGAGTTGATGGACTGGATGCAGTGTTGGCAGTTTGACATAATCGACAATCCCGACACTGTTACAAAGTACGTGCGTGTGGATATTTGGCGTAATGGCAAGATTTACGCTTGGGGCACAATCAGCGGCAAGGGTGAGTTTCCATGCACGATGAGCCTCTATTACGATTCAGATATGGAGCTTGACGATGAGATGATTGTCTATGACGGCGACCAAATGCGCCTCGAAATCATGACCATCGACTACGAGACCTACAATTATCTCTACGGTCTCCAAATCGACAATATGAACCCCACGCCGATTTTCAAATGCTCCGACCCCGATGTTACCTGTTTGGGCTATTTTTCGGCAATGAAAAACATCGAAGTATTTGAAACCGTGTACAATAAGACACCACATCCGTAAAATTTGTTTGAGGAAAATAATGAATCCCCGATGCTGAATTTTGCAGGCGTCGGGGATTATTTGTCGCACGTAATCACCACAGAGCCGAAGTCCCAGGCGTTCATATTGGATTCTGACCAATGGCGGCAGGATTTGGGGTAGTTGGTCTCAAATTCGGGGGAGAAGGTCTTGGTGATGAAGTCCTTGATGCGGGATTCGTTTTTCCACTTGACATTGTTGATGAGGTAAGGCCCTGAAACGTCGAGGAGTACCTCGCCTTGGAAGTTGGGCTTGCTATATACTTTGAGGTGAGTGCCCTTGTCAACCGCGATGGCGTCAAAGGTATATTTGACCGCTTTCGGGAAGGCGGCTTGATTGTTGGCATACCGACCGTCGCCAACGTACTCGCCGTAGATGTCTGGCTCGTAGATTTTGGAGATGTGCCCCTGTACTTTGGTGTCGGAGAGCAACGTGCCGGAGAAATGTACGCCACAGTTGCGGGTCGGCGGTTGTAAGTTTACAAATATTTGCTTGGGTTCCATAACGACGTCGCGCTTGTGCTGATTGTTGGACATAGCGTCGCTGCCCTTGATGGAGGCGGTGCGGGGCTTGTATTGCGCGGCGGTGGCCTCTATCTTGATTTCGTCGTTGACGCCGATGTTGCCAATTGTAAAGCAGCCTTGACGGTTGGAATATAGCGTTCCTTTGTCGTCGCCGTTGATGAAAATATGGTTTGCCGCGCCCGCTATTGGCTTGCTTGTAATGGAGTCGATGTTGCGGAATACGAGGTTGCCTTTTTCGGGTCGCATCTTAAAAATTTTGTCGCTGTCTTTAAGGCGTTCAAACTCAGGTACTTTGCACTTCTTGCTTAAAGTATCATGGTAATATTGACGCGAGAATTCGAGTTCAAACTGATTCTTTGCGCTGACGTTTTCAAAATAGCCTTTGCCAACGCCGTTGGTGTTGGTGGTAATGCTTGTAGATTCGCCGTTGATGATGAGTTTTGCGGTGGCGTTGGCGATGGGCTGTTCGTTTTCGAGGTCAACTACGGTGAACGAAACAATGCCTTTGCCGGGTTTCAGGAGCAATGTGGCGTTGTGTTCGCCTTGGAGGATAGTTGCAACGTCTGCCTTGATTGTGTCGCCGATATAGCCCTCTTTTTGGGCGTTGACGGCTACATCGCCGCACCTTATTACGCCGTCGATGGCAACGTATCCGGCGGGGTCGGTGGTAAGGCGTTTGGCATCACCTTCAACTGTTACTTCAACATCCGCCCCTGCAAGTGGCTGATTGTCATCCTTATCTATTACCTTGAAAATCAAATCTGCCCTGTCGAAACCGATGCCGACGTGGTATGGCAGAGCGTCTTGCAAAATGGCAAATTTTGGGTGCAACGTGTCGGACGCGGCACAGTGGGCGGACGCCTTTACCGTGGTCTCTGCGCCGGAGTGGAAAATCACTGAAAATAAAGTATATGATACATTTGTAAACGTCAATTTTCCATCCTGTGCAGTTTGTCCGTTAAGTTTTATGGTATCCGTTGCAAAAAATCTGAAAGGATTGGTTTTTATCAAAGCATAATCGACATAATAGAAATCAAGGTTGACATTGCCAACCGCCTTGTTGTCCTTGCTGTCAAGGGTCTCGAACGCCACGTCCTTGTCGAATCTCAATAACAACAGCAATGGCAGCAGCAACAGCAACAACAACCACAGCCACCTGTAATGCCGTCCTCTTACAGTTACCACAAATTCGGAATCATTTCCACTATTGACGAATGTGCCTTGTCCTTCCATTTTTTGCATATAATTAAATGAAACAAACTGTTAGACAACGCCTTGCGGCGTCGGGTTTTGTATCCAAAAATTTAAAGAATTATAAAGAATTAAAAGAATTTTTTTTCTACGACGATAAAAAATTCTTTTAATTCTTGGCCATTCTTGTAATTTTTGGCGAGAGTAAATTATTTTTTTGCCTTGGCCTCTACGACGGTGCCGAGGGGTACGTCTTTGAGTTCAGCGTAGCCTTCTGCGTCGGTCCAGAGGGTTTCGGTCTTGCCGTTGTATTTGACGGTGATTTCCGCGCTCTTTACGACGTTGTTTTTCTCGTCAACTACCTTGAAACGCATATTGTGCGTCTCCGGTGGCGGTGGCGGCGGCGGGGGAGTAGGCTCAGCCACTTTAATCACCGGCAATACTATTTTATATAGTGGTGTCTTGCGGTCAAAAATGAATGTGTTCAGGTTTTCGCGAGTGCCTGTTTCGCCGTTTTGGTATGCCTCTACCTTGGTGCCGTTTTTGAGACGCTCGATGGTGATGATGCCGTCGGCGTTGGAGACTGCTTGGATGGTCTGCTCGTTGTAGGTGAAGAGGAATGTTACGTTGGATTGGATGTTGCCGTCCTGATCAACAACCTGCACCTTCATATCGCCCTTGGGGATTACCTTAATGGTGTATTTGCCGTCGGGGTAGCAATTGTAGGTCTGCAAGGTCTTCTTCTCGTCGTCCTGGGCGTCCCAAGCCTTCACGAATGCGTTTTCCTTGATTTTTTCGAGGGTGATGACGCCTTCTGCGTCGCTCTTGGCTGACATTGGCTTGCCGTCCACTTCAAAGAGAACGTCCTCGAATGGCGCGGGCGTGAGGTCGTCGTTATAGACAACGCTGAATTTCATCGGAATTTTCCTGATATTGAGGAATTTGATGAGCAATCCCTTCTCCGCGCCCGGCGTATCGGGTACAAAACCCCATTCTGTGATTACGGCGTGGCGGTCGGGTCCCGCGCCCACAAGGTAAACATCGTCAAGCGTGGGGATTTCCATACAGTTGTTCATGAATTCCACGATGGAATTGTCGTTGAACTTCTTGACGGCGTTTACGAGTGCGTTCATATCGCGGCTGAGGATGTCCTGCGCCTCGCTCTTGTCCTCGTCGGACAGCCGCGAGTAGCAGACCGCTCCGCCCGGGTAACTGCTCGACCACGCTATCTTCCTTCCGTCCTCCAATACGATTGGCTCGGCGAATATCATATAGACGTTGGAATCGGGGAACGTTGCCCTTATCTGCCGGTACATGTTTGGTGCTGTCACCGAACTGCCGAGCAGGTAGCGGATGTCCGAAATTTCTTTGGTGGATACGATGTTCATTGTCGTTGAGTTTTATTTCGTTGTTGTATTTGACGTCTTTGGCTTGGCGGGCGCGGTCGGGCAGAATACCTTGAAGTACCACTGCGTCTTTGAGTTGTCGCCGCCGTTGATGCGCACGGTGATGATGCCGTCGGGCGTGTCGTAATCAAATACGAAGGTCTTCCAATTGGTCTTGATGAAACCATCTGTGCGGAAGATTACCTTGTCTTCGGATATTTCGGAAGCCTTGCCTTTATAGACAATCATCTCGTCGCCGATGTAGAATGTCGCAAAACCAATTGTCAGCTTGCCTTTTGGCACTTTGACATTTACGGTGCGGATGGTGGAGTGGTAGCCCTTAGATTCTATCTTTGTGCCGCAATCTACGGGGATGTCGTTTGAGTCGAATGAGGTTTCGAGGAGTTCGATTACCTTTTCTGGCGTGTACATAAACGACGTCGTGTAGTCTTGGCGGCCGTCGGCTGTTACGGTTACTTTCACCTGCAATGTAGAGTCGTCCATCGGCACGTTTTCAAAGTTGAATTTGCCGAGGGAGTCTGATACGGCGTCGAGTTTGGTCTTGCCGTATTCGAGTTTTATCTTTGCGCCGGATACTGCTTCGCCCGTCTTGCCGTCCTTGATGGTGAGTAGGATGCCTTTGATTGGCTCTGGCTCGGGTTCTTGTACGATGGGGACGATGTTGGTGGTGTCGGGCTTGTTTTGCGTGGTGGTGTCTTCCACGATGATTGCGCTGTTCATCATCTCGGAGATTTTTGGGATGATAATCGCAACAATCAGCCAAGCCAAAAGACCGATGAGCGGTATCAACCAGAGGAGGAATCCGATGTTGTTTCTGCCAACTTGGAGGTTGAGGCGTTCCTGCGGCTGTTGCGGTATGTAAGTGAGTTCGGTGCTCTTGCCGTCGTATTCGGTGGAGATGTTGTACGATTTGCCGCGTTCGAGCCCCTGGACATGGATGTCGCCGTCCTTGTCGGTGATGCGGTTGATGAAATTGTGCCTGTCGTCGATGGTGATGCGGAGGTTGGGCACCACTTCTTTCTTCTTGTTGGTGACGTGGATGCAGAGGTCGGTAACGTCGGCGAGTATTTTCATACCTTTGAGGACGTAGTTGGTCTGCAACGGCACGAATGTGAATGTGTGCCTGTGAGAACCCAATCCGTTGATTATCTGCGTACAAACCACGTTGGAATTGTAACTTACCTGCTCCAATGAGATTTCGCCCGATTCGTTGGTGTAGTGTTCCTGGCGGAAGTCGTCGGTCTCGCAGCGGACGAGGGTGTTGGCTATCGGCATACCGCTTTCGTCAACTACCTTGATGGTCATCGAGCCTTTGGTGGATACCTTTTTGATTTTGATTTCGGTCATATTGAGACCCTCGTGCGTCGTGAGGCGCGTGGATACGGTCTGGTACTTGTTGCCGCTGCACTCTATCTCAAATTCGGTGTCGGGCGGCATATTGTCGATTGACACCTTGCCGTTGCGGTCGGTGGATACGCTGAGGCTCTTGTCGTTGTAGGTGAATTTGACGTCGATGCCCGGCACTCCTTCGCCGTTTTCGTTCATTACGGCTACATCTATCTCAGCCACAGGACGCTCGCCCTCAAAGAGGTATTCGCGCTGGTTGATGTCGCAGACGAATGATTTGGCGGTGTTGCGCTGCTTACATTCTACTACCGTGCCTTCGGCGATGTCGCGAAGACGGATGCGCCCCTGGCTGTCGGTGGTCTCGAAATATGTCCTGCCGTCGTAGGTGAACGATACGTCGGTGTCGGCGATGGGCTGTCCCGATGCGTCGGTAATTACAAAATTCATATCTGCGCTCCTTGTGCCGATGAGGAGGTGGTACTCGTCGCTGCCGTCGCAGATGTAGTCGGTGGTGGAATCCTTGTCTTCGGCGTATGCGGAGAATTTGTCGCCGAGCGGGATGTCCTCCAATACGACGAAGCCCTTGCCGTCGGTGGTGAGTTCCAACTTGCGTCCCTTGTAGATTACAGTGACGGGTTCGTTGGGCGCTACTTTGGTGTTTTTGATTACCTTGATGCGCACTGTGTCCACCTTGGTAGGCACGAGTTTTTTCACGAGTTCGGTCTGCGCGTTGAAGTCGTCGCTGATGAAGCCCCACTTGATGAGGACGTAGTTGCTCTTGCCGTCGGGCTTCTGGATGCGGTAGATGTTGTCGTAGTCGGGGATTTCGATGCAGGAGTCGATTACACCAAACATATCGGCGACGTCCGACATATCGCTGCGGTACAGTTGTTTGAATACCGACTTGTACAGTTGGTTTACCTGAAATTTGATGCGTCCCTTGGCTGCCTCGCGCTCGTCTTCGGTGAGTTTGTTGAACGGGGCGGGCGTGCCCTCAAACTCGGTGTGCCAGGTGATTTTGTTTGGACCGTCGAGCATTGGCTCCGCAAGCACGGCGTATTCCTTGCCCGTGCGGAACATCTGTTTTAGTTGCGTATATCTCTTGATATTCTCGCCTGCACCGTCCGCAAAGACCGGCCTTATCTGCGAAATATCAGTTGTTATTATTGGTTGGCTCATTTATATGTTTAATTTTTGAATGTAGTATTCTTGACGTTTGAAATATTCGGTAAAGATAATGCTTTTTTGTTGAAAGGAAAAAATATTTTTTGTAAAATTTTATATTGAAAATTTTGTTTTTTTATTATTTGGGTATTCGCCTTACATTTGTAGGTTTGAACACTTGAACACTTTGAAAGGCGCGATAATCTTTATAATTGTTGGTAATTATAATTCGACACTTCTGTTTCTTTGCCAACACATACTGCACATTGTCCTCAATGTCATCCCCTGTTGCTGCAATGGCAGCATTAATGTCGTTGTTTGTGAAATCGATGATAATGAAACGATGCTGCAAATCACGTACTATGTTTATGATTTCTTCATTAGATTTTCTCTTTTGAAACGTGGATATGAGTTGCGCCACGCTCAGTGACGATATGTAAAGTCGCTTGCCTGCAAGCGAATAGAGATAATGCAGACACTCAGCATCATTTTGATACCGAGCATCGCCACTATAACCGCCTACAAGAACATTTGTATCCACAAAAATATGGTTAGAGTTTAATATTTGTGCAATTCTCGTCATAACTCAAAACACCAAATGCGGAAACTGTTTCTTTTCGTCCTCTGTGAGCGTGTCAACCCAACTTGCAACCCAAATGCCCAAAAGCGAATCCACAAGTTCTTTCCGCTTCAAGCCGTTTTTCTGCAAGAGCAATTCGAGAACGCCTTTGCGCTCCTTTTCTATTAGTTTCTGTTTTTCTGTTGTCATTGCTTAATGTTTTTTGCAAATATAATGATGAATTTTGAATTTATGTATTAAAATATGTTAAATTATTTTTTCACCATACGGAAGTCTACTGCGCCGTACTCTTCGTCCCACGTGGCGAGGCACTCTGCGCCGCTGCTGCCGCCGTCCTGTTTGCAGGTGAATGTGCAGGGGTCGTAGAAGAGTTCGTCGTTGGGGTCGTTGGAGTTGTTGGCTTCATCTTTCTGTATCATAATCAGTTTGCCGTCCTCAAAAGTTACCGTGAGCGGGGCGCAGTACTGGTTGCCAGTGGCTTCCTTGTAACAAACTGTTCCCGAGCCGTTGCCGTTGATTTGGAAGTGGATTTCTACGGCGACGTCTGGTCTTTCGCTGCTCACAAGGTCGGTGGTGGATTGCCAATTGCCCTTTGCAAACGAATCGTCCTTGGCGTCGTCGGGGATTACCAAAAGTTCGCCGTTGCTTGCGTATTGCAACGCCTGGAATATTTGCAGCAATGGACCGATTTCCGGGCGCGACTGCAATGGTTTGGCGGTCTTTTTGAGTATCGAGATTATTTCCTGTGCCTTGAGGTTGGGGTATTTGGATTTCAACAATGCCACAGCACCCGTTACGATGGGGCTTGCCATCGATGTGCCGTCGAGGAATCCAAACTGGTTGCCGGGGACGGAAGAATAGATTTGTACGCCCGGCGCGGAGATGTTGGCGTATTTGCCGTGGTTGGAGAAGTCGGCTTTTGGACGGTTGTTGATGGGCTGGTATGCCGATACCACGAGTATCTTGTTGCTGCGGGCGAATGCGTCGCATCCGGCGAGGATGTTTTCGTTGCCGGCAGCCACTACCACTACGCAGTCTTCGTCGATGGCAAATTGGAATAGGTCGTTCCAAAATATCGCTTCGTCCTTGTAATAATCGTTGATGAGCATCTGCTGCTCCTGCGGCGTGAGTTCGCCAAAATAAGTGCCGAGGGAGAGGTTGATGACGTTGGCGTCGTGGTGGATGGCGTACAATATGCCCGCCACGATGCCGAGGCTCTGCATCTCGCCGTTTTGGTCGCCGAGTTGTATGGGCATTAGTTTGCAGTCGGGCGCGATGCCGCAGATGCCGGCGTCGTTGCTATTGGCAACTGCTGTGCCTGCTACGTGCGTGCCGTGTTCGCCACCTTCTACGCGCACTACGCTTACATTGTCGTCGCCGGTGTTTACGTTGTAAGGCTTGATGATTTTGCCCTCAAACTCCTTGTGCCTCAGGTCAAATCCATTGTCGGCTATGGCTACAATTACATCTTGGCTGCCAGTGGTAACAGCCCACGCCTTGCGCGCCTCCACTACGTCGAGGAACCACGATTTTTCTCTGACGTTGATGTCGGGATCGTTGATGTCGCCGATGAGGCTTTCTTCAAACAGAGTGTTTGGGAAAGCAAGTTTTACATTTGTAAATTTTTTCAGACTGTCGATCCATTGTTTCCATTCTCCGTCAGGCACTTGGATTTGGAGCAGTTTTATTGTGGTGTCGCAGAATACTATGCTCGTTTCGTTGCTGTATTTTTCGTGGAGTTGATTGGCAAATTCCATCACGTCCGCGCCCTTTGCGAGGGCTACGTTCACCTTGTCGGAGAGTATGCGGCGTTTGCCGGGGTCGTCGGGGTCCACGATAATCTTAGTGGTGTCGATGGGCGGCACTACGGGATTGTCGTGTATTGGGATTTCTGGAACGTCTGCATTTGGTTGATTGTCAGGGTTGTTGGCGTTATTATCTTTATTATCGCTACAACCCTTCAACACAAAAAAAACTATCGTGGCAACCAATATGCCGAGCAAAAACCACAGCCACCAAGGAAGCCCTTTGCGTTTGGTTTCGTTTTGGGGTGGGGGAGGGGGCGGCGGAGTGCCTGCGGACGATGTTGAAAGGCGCGGTTGTGGCGGCGCGGTAGGCGTGTTGGACGGTGGTGGCGTCTGACTTGTAACAGTCGGTTGTGCAGGCTGTTGCGGCGGTTGAGTTGAAGCGTTGCTTTCAACAGCGGACGGCACGGCGACCACTGGCGCGGGTTCGTCGGTGATGGGCTTGGAGATTTTGTTGTCGAGTTTGAAATTTTCGCGGAAACTCTTCTCGCTGCTGAAACCCCACGCCACGAGTACAATCTTTTCGTCTTCTATCATCACGCACTCCAATCCCGGCACTTCCGCCGCCATTTCCAAGAGTTCGCCAAACTCCTTGCGGTGCGGGTCGGCGTCGGTTTTGAGTTCGTTGGCGAAGGCCTTTATTCTATTGATCATAGATTGCAACCTGCCCCTGAAATACTCCTGACGCTCGGCGTTTAGTTTTGTAAACTCAGTTCCTTTTGTAATGTAACCGCTTAGCCACGTGGCTTTTGTGTTTTGCACGAGGGGTTCGGCAAAGAGTTCGGCGTATTCTGCGCCGAGCCCTTCTGCGAGGAGACCGTACAATTGCGAATAGCGTTCATAAACCGGCGTACCGTACCAAATGAGCGGCCGGTAGTCTTGCAGGCTTGCGGAGTATATTATTTTCTTTGGCATAATGGTCGTATGAAATGTTATAAAATCTTGTTACGTGGCATTAGCAAAGCGACATTTCGCCAATGTTTTCTAACTGCATTTTTACTGAGATTCCCATAGCCTTGAAAATTCTCAGGAATGCATCGAAACTGAGGTTTTTGCCTTTTTCTATGTTTGAAATGCTCGATTTTTTCAAACCGACCATTTCTCCAAGTTTCTCTTGTGATAGCGACTTGGATTCGCGGGCTTGTTTGATGGTCTCGCCGATTACAAACAGTTCAACCTCGCGGTCGTATTCGTCGCGTTCGGGAGTTCCTTTTTTGCCGTAAACTTTATCTGTTAATTCGTCCAGAGTAATTGCTTTCATTTGTTGTCTTTTTTGTCGTTGAAATATTGTTTTCTAATGCTTTCCGCCCTTTCTATTTCATTTTTGGGTGTTTTGTCAGTCTTTTTTATAAAGCCATGTGTTGCTACTATTAGGCTTTTGGCGTCGTTGTCCCAAAACGCCAAAAGCCTGTAACAAATGCCATTATACAGAGTCCTAAACTCCCAAATATCAGACCCTTCCATTTTTTTTAGGAGTTCATTGTCTGTTATGTATGTTGCTTTGGTGATGTTGTAAGTTATCTTTTTTTGGACTTTTATATCCAACGAAAGAATAAATTCTTCCGCTTCTGGCAATAACATTACATCAAACCTTGGTTTCATTTTCTCCATGATTCCGTTTTTTTACGGTTCAAAGATATGATAGTTTTTGAAATTAAAAAAGTTATTGATGTTTTTTTTACAAAAAATACAATATCACATTCTTGGTGCGGAAAAACGTGGACTTGAAGCCGGCATAGAACAAGGTCGAGCGGAAGGTCGAAACGATGCAATGCGTGAAATTGCCATCAAAGCCAAGGCTATGGGGATGTCAACCGCACAAATCGTAAATCTCACAAAACTCTCGCCCGACGAAATCGAAAGGTTGTAGCGGGTTGTATTATTCATATAATAATTACAATATCACCTGCATCTTTACTAACACTGCAAATTTGGAAACGCCAGGTTTGTCCAAATGCGAGAGCCTCCATACGCCGTCCACGCGGAAGAAGCGGAATATGTTTTCGATGCCGACGCCAGCCTCAAAGTAGGGCTTATTGACGTCGCCGAGGGTTGAGGGGAAGTCCATTATTGCGTTTTGACGGCAGTTGCGGTTGCTGATGTCGCCGACGAGCCCCTTGCCATAGATTATCTCGCGCCACTTCAATTTGCGCAGCAGCGGCAATCTATTGAAGAAGAAACCATTGAAATGATGCTCCGCCGTTACGCTCGCGTAGGTATCGGAGGCAAATTCATAGAGGTTCATCATATTGAAGGCGTACTTGTCGAAGGCGTAGGTCTCATTGCCCTCGTGGAGTTTCAGGAGCGGGAAAGGCACGTTGCCATACACCTTGCCGCCTTCCAATATGTAGCGCGTCTTGCCGAGCGGTCCAAGTGATACCTTTTGCGAAATCATTGCGATTGCGCGGTAGTAATTCTTGAAGTTGCCACGGTCGTTCCAGATGCCGGCGGTGAGTTCGAGGTCCAGTTCGGGGAAGCTGCTGCCCATGCTTACCCTCGTAAATTCGCCCGATACAAACTTCTCGTTGTAACAGAAATGCAGGTTGTACGACATTTCGTAAGATTCGAGGTTTTGATAGTCGTGGTCGAGGGATGCATTGCGGAACGGAATGTATTTGGTAGGCGTGATGTTCTTGTATTTTGCGCCGATTGTGTTGCTGAATCCGTTGAAATATTCGTGTTCGTATTCGCCCTTCACTTCGTCCACGAGCAGGAGGTGGATGTTTTTGGTGCGGGCGAGGATGGTTGCCATGATGTTGTCTTCGGTGAGGGCGTTGATGCTCTGACCGAGTTTTTCGTAGTCGTGCTTTACGTCCACAGATACGCCGCGCCGGGGATTCTTGTTGAATAGGTACAGCATACCGAGTCCGTACTTGAATTTTTCGTCCTTGAATCCGTATGCGCCGTATGCCGAGAGCATCAGGTTGGTGCTAAATTCGTTGCTCGTCCTGCCGCCAAACCTTACTCGCCAGCCTTCTATCTCATTGTGACTAAGGAATTTGAAATAGGGGCCAATTTTCCACCATTTCACCTTATAATATCCGCTGATAAACATCTCCACGGTGTTTGTGATGGTCTTAAAGGCCGGCACTTCTTTTATGGAATCCACCATTTGATAGATGTTGCTCTCCTTTTCGGTGAGGCTTTCGTGTCGCGATTCTGCCCAATAACTGTCGTCCTTCTGATTTGCGCCGTCCTCCACAATAGTCTCTTCAACAGCCACTTGCGAGAAAGTATTGTCGGTGAAAGTGGGGTTGATTTCCACATTGCGGCGCGTCATAGTCTTGCGCCCGAAAAATCCCATCGTAGAATCGGTGAAATTGATGTCCATAAACATCTCCTCCTTGGTGAGAAACCACGTGGAATCTACATAATCGTATTCTTGGGTGATGATGTAATTGTTGATGTAATTGATATTGACATCAGTAGCCATCTTCGCCTGCACCTTTTTGACAGCCCAAGTGGTGTCGGCTATCCACATATCGCCGCTAAAAGTGAAAGTCTGCTTGTGCTTGGGTCGGAATGAGATGTGGTAGAGATAATGTCCGTCTTGATATGCGCTGTCGAGGAGGTAGAATTTGTAGTTGGCCTTCCAAAAATCGGCTACGGGCGATACAAATTCGTGTCCGAAAGCGGGGATGTAATTTTTGTAGATGTTGGCGTTTATGTACATCTGACCCGTGTACTGCGAAACGCTCTCATTCTCCACGCCGGATATTTTGGACGCCTTGATTACTTCCTTCTTGCGCTGTGGGCTTTTGCGGTAGGACACGTCGGAGAGCGATTCGGTAATCATTACCGGCAGAAATACTTTGCCCGTCTCGGCTGATGTGTCGGCGTAGTTCATGATGAAACTAAAATTGCGCAGTATGCCCCTGTCGGTGAAGTCGCCGTGGATGTTGTTGATGTCAACTTCCATCTTGTTATATACCTCAAATTTGTAAGAATCTAAGCGGTCGGGGTCGTTTTTCTTGCGGTTGGCGGCTACATTGCGCATGATGCGCCACGCGGGGTTTTCGCCGGGGTGCACCACAATCTCGCCGAGCTCGTAATTGTCGGCGTCGAGCACCACGTTGATTTCCTGAAAAGACTCCTTGTTCACCTTATAAAAATAAGGTGTGTATCCCATCATCGAAAATTCCAAAGTGTCGCTGTCCACGTGCGCTTGGATAAAGAAATTGCCGTCCACGTCGGAGATGGTGCCGATGGTAGTGCCCTTGAATACGATGTTGACGAAAGGCAGAGGCTCGCCGGTCTCCCCGTCGGTAACAGTGCCGCGCACCTTGGTCTGCGCCTGCGCCACGCTGAGGGTCATTAAAATCGTTGTAACAAAAGCAAATAAATATTTCATTTTTCTTCTGGTTTTAGTAGTTGTCTCTCACGGAGGCACGGAGAGGAGGGTGGTATTATTCTCCGTGTGCTCCGTGCCTCTGTGAGCCTTAATTTTTTTTATTATTCTCCGTGTACTCCGTGTCTCCGTGAGAGATATTGACCGTGAGAGATGTTAAATTTCGGTGCAAAATTAAACGTTATTATTGAAACATCATCTTATTTTATAGTTAAAAAAAACAATTTTGCGATATAAATTTTGATAATGTCGCGACAATGTAATATTTTTGTACCCGAAAATAAACACATCCTTAATGAATCAATGGACACTCTAATCAATCTGCTGACCGTATGCGGCGCGATAGCGATGTTTCTCTTCGGTATGTCGCAGATGAGCAGCGGACTCGAGAAATTTGCCGGCGAAAGGCTCGGCAAAATCCTTTCTGTAATGACCAAGCACCGGATAATGGGCATCCTGACTGGTGTCGTGGTTACGGTAATGTTGCAGTCGAGCTCGGCTACTACGGTGATAGTGGTGGGGCTTGTTACGTCGGGCGTGATGACCCTGCGGCAGAGCATCGGTGTCATTATGGGCGCCAATATAGGCACCACCGCCACGGTGTGGATAATCTCTGTGGTGGGGGAGATGGACATCGCCAAATTTGCGTTGCCGTTGCTAACATTCTGTCTGCCAGCCTTCTTTATCAAGCGCAGCAAAATCAAGATAGTGTCCCAGACCATTATGGGCTTCTCGCTCCTCTTTCTCGGTCTTGCGTACTTGCAGGACGCCGCCGATGCCCTCAATCTCAATACTCACGTAGCCAACCTCCTAAGCAACATCGATTGCGATAGATACTACGCCATACTCCTCTTTGTAGTTGTGGGCGCGGTGATTACGGCTGTGGTGCAGTCGTCGGCGGCAACGATGGCGATTACATTGATGCTCTTTGGTATGAACATCCCCGGATTTGGATTCTATCAGGCTTCGGCGTTGGCGATGGGTCAAAATATCGGTACTACGGCTACGGCTCTGCTCGGCTCCATGACCGGCAACAGGATGTCGCGGCGTGCGGCTATGGCTCACATGCTCTTCAATGTGATTGGCGTTGTCATCATATTGCCCGTGATATATTGGGCGTGCGACGCCGTGGAGTGGTTTGTTGCCGAGGTGCTTCATTCTGACGGCAATCCCAAATTTAAACTCTCGATGTTCCATACAGCCTTCAATACCTTCAATACTCTGCTGCTCGTGTGGTTTGTGCCGCAGATAGAGCAGATAGTGTATCGCCTTGTGCCTGCCACGGAGGACGAGGACGACTTCCGCCTCAAATTCATCCCGACAGGTACTATCAGCACGGTTTCTGAGGTTGCCATTGGCGAGGTGCAAAATGAAATCATCACCTTTGGCGAGCGTTGCAAGAAGATGTTTGGCATGGTGAAAACTATGCTTGCCACCGACAAGGAAGCAGAGTTTAGCAAAGAATACGAGCGCGTAAATAAGTACGAGGGCATCACCGACAAGATGGAGTTGGAGATTGCAAGCTATATTAATAAGGTGATGGAGGCTGGCGGCCTCACCAAGGAATCCAAGCGCAAGATGCTCAAGATGCTCAAACTTGTATCGGAGCTTGAGAGTATTGGCGATTCGTGCAACAACCTCGGACGCACACTCGAACACAAGCGCGAAAAGAAACTCGAATATACGCCGGAGCAGCAGAGCAACATCAACAAGATGGTAGGATACGTGGACAAGGCGTTGGACAATATGATATACATGCTCAACAATACCGACAAGAAATTTGACCTGACCACCGCCTACGATATTGAGAAGGACATCAACACTTACCGCAAGATGCTCAAGGAGCACAGTATCAAAGACATCGACGAAAATAAGTACAGTTATGAGCTTTGCGTGTCGTACATGGATTTCATCAACGAGTGCGAACACCTCGGCGACTATGTAATCAATGTAGTTCAGGCAAGCAATTATGCAGGTGGGGAGTAAAAATCTGTGTTTTTGCAATGTGGTTGTAATCTGATTGTAGTCAGTATGTTAAGGAAATGTAAAAATAATTTAAAAATAGTTGCGTTTTTTTTTGGAAATTTAAAAAAGTCATTATAAATTTGGCGCGTAATTACAATTAATAACACTACTAACAATAAGAAAACAAATTACGCATTATGAAGAGAAGATTTTTCAGAGTGTCGTCTTTGCTTTTGGTTGCAGGGATGTTGTCGTTCTCATTTGTAGCGACATCCTGCGGTGAAGATGACGACGACGAAGTGGTCACCAAAAAAAACGATGTGCCTGAGTACACAATCACTTACGACGTCAATGGCGGCACGGGTACGGTGGACCCCACTACATTCAAGATTGGCGAGAGAATTTTGCTGCCTGACGGCAGTGCGCTCACACCCCCAAGCGGCATGGTGTTTGGAGGTTGGTCAACCTCCAAGGACAAGTTGGAATACAACGAATTGGCAATCAAAGGCGACCAGACCCTTTACGCTATTTGGAAGGATCCGGCGGCAGATAACACCAACATACAAATCACATTTGACCTCGATGGCGGCAGAGTAGCTGATGGTGTAAAGACCACTATCGAAGTAGAGAAGGATGATGATGTTGACCTTGCGTCAATGGCACCTACAAAGAGCGGCTTTGCATTCAAGGGCTGGGCAACAGAGAAAGGTGGTGAAGTGATTACCGAGTTCACGGCAACCGCCGCTGCTACGCTCTACGCCGTTTGGGAGCAGAATGAATGGGATCTCACTGGCGACGGATTCAGCGTATGGACGGATTGGGTAAATGGCGAAATCAAGGAAGCGGCCCATTGCGATTTGGTTGTTGGCGAGTCTACTGGTCTGCCTTATGGTGATGGCAGTGTGAACAACTACATAGATCTTTCTGCCTACAAGTCGCTGGTATTGGTAGTATCCGAGGGTGAACCTCGTTTTATGCTCAACCGTGACGTCGCAGAAGGTCAGGCTCCGGAGCACTTGATTGCAATTCCTAATGATCCCGACCAAACTGCCGCATACGAGACAGTAGTTGACAATGGCGACGGTACAAAAACATACACCGTCGATCTCGCAAAGATTGTTGATGAAAAGGGCTATGCACATCTCCACGCAATCAAGGGTGCTAACTGGGCTAATGTTACAGTTAATAGCATGAAAGTTACCAAGGACGTCGGTTCCGCTGCAGTAGGCGTTGCAAAGGTAAAGATCACCTTCGAACTTGAGGGTGGCACAGTGGAAGAAGGTGTGAAGACTGCTGTTCAAGTAGAGAAGGGAAAAGCAGTTGACCTTACTTCTTTGACTCCCACCAGACCTGGCTACATCTTGACTGGCTGGGCGACAGAGAAAGGTGGCGAAGTTGTTGCCTCGTTCACAGCAGATGCTGCTGCTACGCTATACGCCGTTTGGGAGAAGAGCGAGCGTGATCTCACCACTGATGGATTCAGCTCTTGGACAGATTGGGTAAATGGCGAAATCGTAGAAGCTGCTGCTTGCGAATTGGTTGTTGGAGAGTCTACTGGTCAGCCTTATGGTGATCCCAGTGTGAACAACTACATTGATCTTTCTGCTTACAAAACACTGGTAGTAGTTGCGTCCGAGGGCGAACCTCGTTTCATGCTCAACCGTGACGTTGCAGAAGGTCAGGCTCCTGACCACTTGATTGCAATTCCTAATGATGCCGACCAAACCGCCGCATACGAGACTGTAGTTGACAATGGCGACGGTACAAAAACATATACCATCGATCTCGCAAAGATTGTTGCGGACAAGGGTTATGCGCATCTCCACGCAATCAAGGGTGCTAATTGGGCTAATGTTACTGTGGTAAGTATGAAAATTTCCAAGTAACGTTACCACGTTGTTCTAAGAAGCACAATTCTCCGCCAAGAAATTATGGAAATGCAATTATTGGCGGATAATTCTCAAATAATGATTAAAGCCGCTTTGGATTCTTTATCCGAAGCGGCTTTATTTTTTTTGGGGAATATATGTTTATTGTATCAAGTAGTTGTACAGATAATTGTCGGCGTTGCCGGCGAGGAGGCTGAATTTGGTGTCTTTGTCAAGTTTGGAGATTGAATAGTCGGTGGTGCCTTGCAATGGGAATCCGCTGCACAGCTTGCCTTTGTTGTCAAAGAGGAACATCTGTCCCTGCGCCCTGCATGTGACGCCTATCCTGACGTCGTTGCGCGAAAATTGGAATATGCTGGGTTTGCCCACCTTGTCGTCAAAGCCGTAATAGAACGCTTCGGAGCCGTCGGCGCGGAATACGTGGAGCGATTCTTGGTCGGTGAATATGTATTCGTTGGAGCCGTTGCCGTCTATGTCTTTGAGCACAAAATGATGGTTGGCAGAGAAATTCTTGAATGTCTTGGATTTGCAAGAGCCGTCGGTGTATATGTACTTGATTTCGCCCGCCGAATTGGTCGTTACAAACCTCGTTTCGATGCCTTCGCCCGCCTCGAGGTAGAATAGCGAGTTGCGGGATTTTGTGAAGCTGTTGGTGACGTTGATGCGCACTTCGCCGCGCCGGTTTACGATGTATGTCTTGAGATTGTCGGCGAATATGAGGTAGTCGTTGTCTTCTATGCGGAAAAATTGCACTGGTGTTACCAACGGTTCGTTGGTGCGCAGTGGCGTCCAAGTGTCGAGCGGCACACCTTCCTTTGTATATACGTACAGGCAACGGTCGGTACACGGCACAAAAATGCGGTAGTCGCGTGTGCCGTCGTAGTCGAATACAGAAATCTCCGTAGCCACTTTTGCTGGCAGCGTTATGGGGAAGTTGTTGAGGTAGTTGCCGTTGCGGTCTATGGCGTGTAGGAAATGCTCGGTGGCAAATACGTATTGTTTTTTGCCGTTGCCGTATATGTCTATCTGGTATATCTGGCTTGTGATGGGCTCGCCAATGAGTTTGCAAAATTCGCGTTTGCCCGTCTTGTCAAAAAGGTACAGCTTGAATGTTTCGTCTTGTACGATGATGTCTTTTTCGTCGGTGTAGTGGCGGCTCACAATCTGAGGCTTGCCACGTATTGTGGTGTCGGTCTGGGCGATCCACGAGATGTATCTCTCGGCTTCTGTGTATGCGCTGTACATGAGGGCGGCGTTGGTGTAGAAATTGTCTTTCTGCTTGTTGTAGCTGAATTGCAATGCGAGAGAGCGTATGTTGTGGAGTTTTGCAAAATTTTTCGAGATGTCGTCGGCGTTGTCTTGAGAGAGAATTTTGCAGATGTCGTTTTTCGAATAAGCGATGTCTATGTAGTAATATAGGTTGCTTTTTTCGCCAACGTATTCGGAGAATGTTTTGTAAGTGGAGTTGTTGTCGAGGGTCTTGCCGTTGTCGATGCTGTTGGCGTATTCGTATAGCGAGTTAGCCGACTTGCCAAATACAGCCAAGTCGTTGTATATCATCATGTATTCTGATTCTGCGTTGAATATCTTGCCAAAGTATGAATTGAAAGTGTGCTTGATTGGAAATTTGTAAATGGTGTATGAGTTTCCTTTGGAAGTGTTGATGCGCACTACGCCGTCCTTGTCGGCGATTTTGTCGTGCTGTCGGTATTTTTTGCAGAGTGAAGCCATCTGTTTTTCAAAATTGCCGGCGTCGTGTAGCTCGGCTATGATGTAGTGGTCGTTTGCCCTGCCCGCGAGACTGTAAGTGCATGAAAATTCGGTGATTCGGCCTTTGATGTTGGTGTATAGAAAGTCGGCGAAATTGATGCCGTATGTTTTGCGGATGTACTCGTTGTTGGTTTCGAAGTCGGAGTGTTTACCTGCCGCGTGGAGGTGATTTTTGTATTCGTTTTCAAAAGTGTGCATGTCGCTGATGCCGAGAGAGACGAATGAGGTGGTCTTAGACGGCAGATACTCGTGGCAAGCATTTGGCACGGGCTGTTGCGACTTGATGATGCCGAGTGTTTGCGACGATTTGCTGCAATCGGTGTAGCCGGCGCAGGTGGCGGTCTGTTTCTCTACCGAGATGTCGAGTACCGACCAGTTGGAGTGGCTGGCGATGGTGTTGAGAGCGTTTCTATTGAAGTCGTTTGCAAACATTTCGCTCAGTTTCTTGTAATTGAAAATGAGCACAGCAGTAACGTTGGTGCCGGCAGTGGAGAGGAGTTTTTTGAGCGATTGGTCTTCGTGCATGTTGGTAGAGCGGCTGTGGATGTCCCTCATGCCTTGCTCCAATGTGAGCTTCGATGTGCTCGCCAAAAAAAATCCGTGGGTGTAGGTGGCGAAGAATACTATGGCGCCGTTTTTTTTAGGGTTTACTATTGCGTAGATGGGGGTCTTGTTGTATGTGTCTTTGTTTATCTTCAATCCAAGTCCGTGTACGTAATTGTCGATGAAACTCATCAGCGTGTTGTAGTCTGGCGTTGCCAATTTGACGCCGAAGAGTGCGCACGTATTGCCTTGTCCCTCCCTTAGGAAAGAGACCATCGCGCTCTTGCCTTTCAGCATAGACCGTATCGAATTGTGGTTTCTTGCTATTGTGTCTAATGTGGTGATGGCTTGGGCGGCGTTTTGGAGCCTTGGGAACTTGCTGAGCTGCGCCCATATCTGCGAATTTTCGGACAGGACGGTGCACATTTCGCACAAGTCGGACGCCTTGACGATGGCTCCGGCGTCGCTCGGCACGGCGAGGAGTATGCCATAATCTACTTCTACCTCGTCTTCGCACGAACCCGCCAATACTATCAGCATCAATATTAGTATCCTTGTAACCTTGATCATATTTTTTTGCACGTACTTATGCACGTTTTCCAAGTTGCAAAAATACAAATTTTGGCGGATATAAGAAAGTCGGTAGCAAAATTGATGAAAATTTTACATGCCGGCTTCCCTCACCTCGTCGCGGCTCAGCTGGTATGTCCTGAGTCCAAATTCTTTGATGACCGCAAAGAGATGCTCGAAGAATGCCGACTGTATCTTCTCAAAACTTGCCCATTCGGTGATTTTGGTGAAGCAATACACCTCGAGAGGAATGCCGGTGGATGTTTGTTGCATTTGTCGCACCATCAAATGTCCGTTTTCTACGAAAGTGCCGTCCTTGATGATTATGCGGGTCTTTACCTCCGTCGGTTTCAATTTGTTGTTGATGTAGGTGATGGCCTTTGTGCGCTTGACGGGATAGTACACCTTCTTGTCCTTCTTGTCCACCACGAGGTCGTCCTTGAAGTCTTTGGTGAATTTGTCGATGTCTTTGATGATGGTGTGCCCCTTGAAATCCTTGAGGTACTCCACAGCCCCTTCGCCAAACAGTTTGATGAAATCTTCCTTGTCGTCCACGGGATATACTTCGAGAGTGTAGGTTTTGGAGGATTTTCCGAGAGTGGCGGTCTTGTCGTTTTTGGCGGTGGTAACAGATGCCACCAATGCTGCGATGCCTTCTTCCTTGGCGACTGGTTTTTCTTCACTTGTGATGGTGATAGTCTTGGGTTTAAACTTCTTGAATACCTGGAAGTTGGCGCGGATATAAAATTCGATGTACTTGCGGAATAGTTCGAGGTTGGTAATCGCCTGCTTGCCAAATACCTGGAGATTGTCGTTGTGGTCGGCGGTTTCTTGGACGCGCTGTTCCACGTATTCGGTCATAATTGGGATGTTTTTGGCGCGGTTGATGAGTTCCTGAGAGGCGATGGACACCGAATTGGCATCTATCATGATTGTGCGCTTGATGCGTCGAGCCTCCATGTCCTGCATGTTGCTCCAATTGATGAACGATTCCATCATCAGGTTGGCAGTCGGGACTGTTACCACAGAATTGTCGAAGTTTCTCACCTTGATGGTATTGAGCGTGATTTCTACAACGTTGCCCTCGATGTTGCGTCCCGCCATTGTAATCCAGTCGTTCATTTTCACCATGTCGAGCGAGGTGAGCTGTATGCTCGCCACGAAGCCCGATATTGAATCCTTGAACACCAACATCAATAACGCCGAGATGCCGGCGAGACCGCCGAAGAGCGAGAGCGGGTTTTGACCGATGAGAATTGAAATGATACCGAAGCCGCCAAAGAGGCCGATGATTATCTTGGCTACTTGCACGTAGCCACGGATGTTGGTCTTGCGACCCTTTTGCATGAGGATGTCGGAGAGTATGTCATGAACGGCATCAATGGCGCGGAACAGTATGATTATCAATGAGAAAACATTCCATGAGTAGCACAGGCTCCTGATGCGGTCCACCCATTCGGGGTCGCTCACTGCAAACTGTATCAGGTAGTAGATGTATGCAGCCGGAAAAATCTGGCTGAGCGGCTCCACCACCTTGTGGGTAACGAGGAGGTCGTCGTACTTGTTGACAGTTCTCGTAACTATCTCGTGTACAATCCTGATGATGATAAACTTGGCAATCACCCAACTCAACGCACTTACGCAGCCGATTAAGATGAAGTTGATGATGTTGTTGAAGAGCTTTGCCGTATCGGGGTCCCAGCCCCAATCCCTGAATGTCGCCATCAGGTAATCCGACATTTCGCTGAATATTTCTATCAAAAAGTCTGTCATTTTTGTCTAACTCTTGTTTGGTTTGCTAATTTGGTGCAAAGTTAAGTCTTTGATTTTTCATTTCAAAAAAAAGTTTGTTACTTTGCGCAAAATTTTCAAGATATGTTCAAGATAGGAAACATAGAGATACCACATTACCCGCTGATACTTGCCCCGATGGAGGACGTCACCGACGTGTCTTTCAGGTATATATGCAAGCAATACGGCGCGGATTTGATGTACACGGAGTTTATTGCGAGCGAGGCTCTCATCCGCAATATCGACAAGACAGTCAAGAAGATGCACATCGAGGACTACGAGCGTCCCGTTGGCATTCAGATTTATGGGCACGACCCCGACCACATGGTGGAGGCGGCGCGTATGGCGGCGGAAATGAAGCCCGACATCATCGACATCAATTGTGGTTGCCCCGTGAAAAAAATTGCAACCCGTGGCGACGGCGCGGGACTTTTGCAAACGCCCGACCTTATGGTGGAGATTGCCCGCCGTGTGGTGGAGGCCGTCCCCGAAATCCCCGTAACCGTGAAAACACGCCTTGGCTGGGACGACAATTCCAAGATAATCGTCCCACTTGCCGAGCGTCTGCAAGATACAGGCATACAGGCTCTTGCCATTCACGGCCGCACGAGAATGCAATTGTACAAAGGCGAGGCAGATTGGACGCTCATTGGTGAAGTGAAAAACAATCCGCGTATGCACATTCCAATCATTGGCAACGGCGATGTCGATTCGCCGCAGAAAGCCAAACAGATGATAGACAGTTACGGCATCGATGCAATAATGATAGGTCGCGCGGCGGTGGGCTGTCCGTGGATTTTTAAGACAACGAAAGAATATTTGGAAACCGGCGTTCTGCCGTCCGAACCCGACGTACACGAGCGCGTCCGCCTTGCAAAACTCCAACTCACAAAATCTATGGAGTGGAAGGGCGACAAGCGTGGCATATTGGAAATGCGCCGTCATTACTCGCAGTATTTCAAGGCGTTACCCGATTTCAAGACCTACCGTATGAAGTTGGTAACGTCAATGGATACCGACGAAATTTTCGGGTTGTTGGACGAGATAGAAGCCACCTACGGTGGCGGTTTTTAAACGAAAATGCACGTAATATTAGCCATAACAGGGGCGAGCGGCGGCATCTATGCGCAGAGGTTGTTGGATTACCTGAATGAATCCCCCAAAATATCCAAAATCTCTGTCGTGATGTCGCGCAATGCCGACGAAATTTGCCGCGAGGAGATTGGCGGCATCAATCTCGGCGGCAAGGCTGTGCTGTATGCCGACAATGATTATAACGCGCCCTTTGCATCGGGCAGCAATTTTGGCGACGCTATGGTGGTGTGTCCGTGTTCGATGGGGACGCTTGGGCGGATTGCGGGAGGCGTATCGGATTCGTTGATAACACGTGCCGCCGACGTTGCATTGAAAGAACGCCGCCGCTTCGTCCTCGTAGTCCGCGAAACGCCTTACAGCCTCATTCATATCCGCAATATGGAAACCGTTACGTTGGCGGGCGGCATCGTCTGTCCGGCAACTCCGTCGTTTTACTCAAAACCTTCTAATATTGAGGAAGTTGTGGATACGGTGGTGTTTAGGATTTTGGATTTGGTTGGGGTGGAACACAAAGGAAGTCGATGGGGAAAATAATATCGTTCCCCCACAAGCGCCAACGGCGCGACATATCCAAAGGTAGTCCGTGAGGGCTACCAATTAATGTCAATCAAAATTGACTCACCCTCCATACTCCGACGGCTTGCACCCAAACTCCTTTTGAAAACATTTGCTGAAATAACTCACAGACCCAAAACCCGTGCGCTCTGAAATTTCCGAGATACTGCATTCTTTTTGGGCAATCATTGCGGCGGCGCGGTGGAGGCGGATGCTGCGGATAAAGGCTACGGGCGATTGCTGAATCATTGCCGTGAGTTTTTTGTAAAGTCCGGTGCGTTCCATGCAAAGGTCGGCGGCGAGTTGCTCCACACCGTATTGAGTATCAGAAAGATGCTGCTCCACGAGCGATGTAGCCCGCGCCATAAACTCTTTTTCCTGTGCCGACGGTTCGGGTGTTGTTGGTTCTTGTGTTGTGGGTGTCTGCGCCGTTGGTTCGGGTTCGGGCACGGTTTCCGCGCTCGGCACTTCCGTTTTTTTATGTCTTTTTTTGATTATAACTACGCCTACTGCCGTGAGCAACAGCGCGTAAAACAGATATGCAATTTTGGTGTGCCACCACGGCGATTCTATTATGAAAGTGATGGTTTTGATTTTGGCGTTTTGCCAGTTGTTGGGATTGGTGGACGCCGCGACTTCGAGGGTGTAACTTCCGGGCGAAAGTGCAACCAATGGAAAATAAAAAATGCCCTTGTCGTTGACGAAATTCCCTGACGAATCGGCAGATATGATATGTTCTTGATTGTCGCCGCCCGAAAAACGATAACGGTAAAATGTCGCCCTCGGTCTTACGTAGTTCATTGTTGAAAACTGAAACGCCGGCGAATTTTCGGAATGTTTGAAAACGAGTTTTTCGATGTACGGCGGCGCAAATTCCATCAAAACCCTGCCGTCATACTCCGCGCCGGTCTGCAATGGGCGGCCGTGCATATAAACTGTTGTTAGGATTGGTTCTACCTCAATATCAAGCGGTTGTGTGTCAAACAATCCGCTGAGTGGCGACGAATACAGCAACCCGTTGTTGTAAGTGCCGAGCCAAATGCCGCCTTCGCGGTCGTTGCAGACTGTATTGATGCCAGTGGTGAGCGCAGTGCCGTCGGGCAGAAAAAGCGTACTAAATTGCTGTCGTTCAAGGGTCTTGGCGTCGATTTTTATGTAGCCGTCGGAAGTCGTGATGTAAATAAAATTTGACGGAGTGAGCGTCAGGGTGTGCATCATAAAACTGCCCGACAATATCTGTTGCCAATTATGAGTATCAGCATCAAAACTCATCAAAATAGAACCGCCCTCGCCCGTGCGCACTTGATAGAGTTTGGCGTCGGGACCGCTGACCACCAAAGATGTCTGATTGTAAAGCCTAATGGAATCGCCGCTGTACGCCGCCGTTTGGTATGCAAAATTGCCGTTAACATCAAAAACCGCCAACAATCCCGAATCCCAAAATGTAAATATTTGACCGTCAGAAGATACCACGTCTTGCAAAATGCCGTCAATATCAGAAAAGTCGAGAATCCTTGCAGAGTTTGCGGCGCAGAGTTTGCCCGGTTTCAAGTGCCACGTCTCGCCGTTGCCGTCAATATAAAAATCGTAAGAATCCCAATCGTCAAACTTCCTTTGCGACAGGGTTTTAAGGTCGATGCAGTAGAGATGCCGCCATTGCTTAATCCACAATAATTGGTTGGGGTCGGCAAAAATATGCGTCGCCCCGTTGTAAAGCGGAATTGTCATATACATCGATGTATCTATCTCGACGGTTGTAATCCCTTGACCGTCAAATATATCCACAGAATGAGGCGTTACGCTTACCATACGTCCGTCGCCAAGTTGCAACAACTGCCAAATACAATTGTCGCTAAGTCCGTTGTGGCGGTTGAGCGTATAAAAATTTTGCTCGTTGTCAGCGGACGCGGTGTTGTGGAAGGCGAATATTATGATTGCAATCAGCGCAAATATTTTCATAATCTTGATGCAAAATTTTGACACAAAATAAATGATTTTTGGGCTAAAATGGAAACTTTTTCTTCATTTGTTTCCTCGCTTTCAACATTTGTTGTACCTTTGTAGGGTGTTGAAACCCTATCTTTGCACCGAAAAATAATTTTTAACCCCACACATAAAATTTTCGGTTATGAAAAGAATACAGATGTTTTTGGTGGCGATGTTGATGGCAATCGCAGCCACCGCCGCCGGTCCCGTGAAATTCAATGCGGGACAGAATGTAATCTACGTGGAGTTTTACTCCGACGAGATTGTGCGCGTGTCTAAGTTTCCCGTCGGCAAGGAAATCCCGACGCAGAGCCTTGTAGTTACTGCCAAGCCGCAGGACGTCAAGTTGACCGTAAAGCCAACCTCCGTCCAGAGCGCGAAACTCACGGTAAAATTCAATCCGCAGACCTTTGCGCTCAGTTTTTACGACGCGAAGGGCAAACTCTTGTTGGCGGAGAAGAATTTTAAACTCGAAGACCGTTCCGGCGCGGTGGAGCGCAACACCTACAAACTCACCCAGAGTTTCCTCCTCAAAAAGGACGAGCAAATCTACGGACTTGGCACCATTCAGGACGGTAAACTCAGCCGCAGAGACGTGCACATTTTGATGGAACAGTCTAATCTTCAAGACTTTCAGAATGTGTTGCAGAGTATCGAGGGCTGGGGTTTGTTTTGGGACAATTATTCCCCGACCCAATTTGACGGCACGGCAGACGGTATGCAGTTTGCCTCGGAAGTTGCCAAGTATGAAGACTATTATTTTATGTATGGCGGCTCGGCAGACGGCGTTATCGCGCAGATGAGGACGCTCTCTGGACAAGTGCCGATGTTTCCGTTGTGGACATTTGGCTATTGGCAGTCGAAGGAGCGTTACAAGAGTAGCAAGGAACTCCTCGCCGTCCTCAACAAATACCGCGAACTCCAAGTGCCGCTCGATGGAATCATTCAGGATTGGCAGTATTGGGGCAGCAATTACCTTTGGAACGCAATGGACTTCCTCTCCGAAGATTTTGCGGACGGCAAACAGATGGTGCAAAAAGTCCATCAGCAAAACGCCCACATTATGATTTCCATTTGGGCAAGTTTTGGACCTATGACCAAGGCATTCAGGGAGTTGAAGGAGAAGAATTTGTTGTTTGATTTCCAGACTTGGCCTCAGAGCGGCATCTCGCACATTTGGCCGCCGGTAATGGATTATCCGTCGGGCGTTTGTGTGTATGACCCGTTCAGCGAGGAGGCGCGCAGGATTTATTGGAAAAATTTGAAGACGCTTTTTGATTACGACATCGACGCTTGGTGGATGGATTCCACCGATCCCGATTGTTTCTATCCCAAAAAGGAAAATTACGACCACAAGGCTGGCGATGGCGACGGCACATTCCGCTCGTTGCGCAATGCCTTCCCGCTCTGCACCGTTGGCGGCGTGTATGACGCTCAGCGCAAGGAATCGAGCAAAAAACGTGTCTTCATCATGACTCGCAGCTCGTTTGCGGGGCAGCAACGTTACGGCAGCAATATGTGGAGCGGCGACGTAAATTCCACGTGGGATATGTTGCGCAAACAAGTGCCCGCCGGTCTTAATTACACCCTGACCGGCAACCCGAATTTCAACACCGATATAGGCGGATTTTTCTGCAATGCTTACAATGTTTTTGGACCCGGCAGCGCACCCAAAAATCCTCAGTATCAGGAACTTTATGTGCGTTGGATGCAATACGGATTGTTCTGTCCCGTGTTCCGCAGCCACGGAGCCGACGCGCCGAGGGAGATTTGGCAGTTTGGCAATAAGGGCGACATTGTTTATGATGCCATCGAAAAGACTATTCGCTTGAGGTACAGACTGTTGCCTTACATATATTCCACGGCTTGGCAGGTAACGAGCAACAACGGCAGTTATCTCCGCCCGCTGATTTGCGATTTTGCCGCCGACCGCAATGTCCGCACCCTCGCCGACGAATTTATGATGGGTTCGTCAATCCTTGCCACGCCAATCGTGGAGGCTCAATACACCGAGGAAAAAATCATCCGTACAGACGAGATGTCGGGTTGGAATCGCGACAAAGCCGACGGCAAGGCGGTTGCAAATGTTGATTTCTCGCAGCCGAAACAGACCTCCAAATATTTGCCCAAGGGTTGCGATTGGTATGATTTCTATACTGGGACGCGTTACAAGGGCGGTCAGAATGTCAACATCAAAACCACCTTCGACCAAACTCCGATGTTCATAAAGGCTGGCGGCATACTTCCGTTAGCCCCTGAAATGCAATACGTTACCGAAAAGGATTGGAGCAACCTCGAAATCCGCGTCTATCCTGGCAAAAACGGCTCGTTCACGCTCTACGAGGACGAGGGCGACAATTACAATTATGAAAACGGCAAATACACCGAAATCCAATTCACTTGGAACGACGCCGCCCGCACCCTCACAATCGCCGACCGCAAAGGCAGTTACGACGGTATGATTGGCAACCGCTCTTTCCGAATCGTACTCCCCGACGGCAAATCTAAGACCGTTGAGTATGACGGCAAGAAGGTGGAGGTGAGGTTGTAATTAATTGACAATCAATATCCATATACCAACCCGAACTTTTCGTGCAACTGTTTCAACGTGCCGTCCTGTTTCATTTGGAGGATTACGGCGTTGACTTTCGCCAGAAGTTCGGGTTTGTTTTTTTGCATAAGAATACCGATTTCGCCATGCGTGAATGGGGCGTTCAGTAGCGGTGCGGCAAGTCGCGGGTCGGTCTTTATGTAATACGGTGCTTCGGTGATTTCGGTAATCATCACATCAGCCTTGCCCTCAGATACTTGCGATGGAATTTCTTCGTTTTTGTCATATACAATCAATGTGGCTTGCGGCAGGTTTTCGCGGGCAAATTTTTCGTTGAGGCCGCCGGGATTTATCATTACGCGCACTTCTGGGCGGTTGAGGTCGTCGAGGGTTTGGTATTTTTGTGCGTCCTCCTTGCGGCAGAGGATTGTCTTGCCGTTGCGGAGATAGCCGTCAGACATATCCATTTGCGCCTTTCGTGCGTCGGTGATTGTGATGCCGCCAATTGCAAAATCGAAGATTTGCGGCTCTTTGAGCACGTCCTCGGTGAGCGTCGGCCACGAGGTCTGCACAAATGTCGCCTTTACGCCAATATTTTCGGCAATCTTCTGCGCCACCTCAATCCCAAATCCCCAATATTCGCCAGTCTTTGGTTCTCGGTAACTCAGTGGTCTGTAATCGCCTGTGGTGCCAATGATTAGCGTGCCACGACTGCGGATTATTTCAAGGTTGTCGGCTTCTTTATCGTTGCTGTCTTTCGTACAGCAAATGATTGTTGACGCAGCGCAAATGAGGGCAAGGAGCGCGGCGAGGAGGAGTTTTGATTTCATATTTATTGTTAATAATTTCTTACTAATTAGGTATTGTATCGGGGAGATTATATTTCGTCCTTTATTTTTTATTTTACTTTCCGCCGTAAAAGTAAAATAAAAACGTTAAAATTGCAAAAAATTTTTGCTTGTCGTTTCCTCAAAAAAAATTCTTACCTTTGCAGCGTTTTTTATTACGATATGCTTACGGCGTTTTTCATATTTTTATCGGCGTGTGCAGGCTCTTTCGTGCAGAGGGTGTGCGGATTTGGATTCGGGATTTTTATAATGACGGTGCTTCCATATCTGATGCCGACGTATCAGGAGGCTACGGCATTGAGCGGATTCCTCAGTCTGTTGCAGTCTGGGATAGTGTTGTGTTCGGTGTACAAACACCTAAATATCAAAAATTTGTACGGAATATTCCTGACGTTCTGCGTGTTTTCGTTTTTCGCCATCAAATTTGTAAAAAGTACCGACGACGGCAGCCTGCGCGTAATACTTGGCGTGGTGTTGATAATGCTTGCATTATATTTTTTGCTGTTCGCAAAGAGGGCGGCGGCAAGACCTGTATTGGGTTGGCAAATATCGCTTGGTGGGCTGTCGGGTCTTATGGGCGGTTTGTTTGGAATGCACGGTCCCGCCGCAGTGGTCTATTTCCTCTCGTGCGAAAAGACTAAGGAAGGGTATCTCGCCATTGCGCAGGCGTATTTTGTGATTACAAATATTTATATGACTTTTTTCAGGGCAGAATACGGATTTGTAACGCCAACTGTTGGCATTTCGCTCTTGTATGCACTGCCAGGCATAGTCATAGGAATACTTTTGGGTCAAAGGGTTTTCGCCCGCATCAATCAACAGACACTCAAAAAAGTGATATATTTTTATATGATTGTTGCGGGCATGGTTCAGATTGTGGGGTGATTGTGTGATTGGCTGGTCGCTGGTTGCAAGTTGTTACACACCATCAAAAAAAACTTGTCAATGTACATCCAATCCGTCGAAATAAATCTCTGAAATTGCGGTGTCGTCCCACTTGTCGCCCTTATAGACGTCCACGATTTCAAATTTCATCGTCCACTCCTTGTTGGCATCGGTAACGGGTGCAATCTCAAACGATTGGACGCAGCGAGTGTCTTCGAGGTTGAGGATTGCGGCGGGCTTGCCCTTGATATAGACTTTGAGTTTCTTGACACGCGAATTGTTTTTCCACGCCGACTGGCTCTTGCAGTAGCCGTTCACGATTTTTATGGTGGTGATGCGCGGATTTCCAGCCTTGAAGGTGTATTCCACCCATTCGCCTATGCCATAGCCTTTTACGCCCTCCACCCACGGAGTGTTGGCGTGGTCGTCGTGAAGATTTTCCTCGTTGTAATTGTTGGCACCTTGAGAGGCGAGACGGCTCGACGCGGTTATTTTTATTGGACCGCCGTCGCCGCAGTACCACGAGCAACCTTCGCCATCAAGGGCGAAGTAACTGTCATACATCTCCTCAACACCGAGTTTGGCGATATACTCCCAATCTGCATCGGTCATATTTGCGGCATGTTCTTCGAGATATTTTGCGCCTTTTTCATAATCGGCTGCACCCTTGTCGGTGAAACAGCGCGGGGATTCTGTTTGCTTTGGTGAAATTTCCTTGATTACCTGCGCCTCGGCTACGCTTGTTGCGGCAAGGAGCGCAATTGCTGTGATGATTCTTTTCATAATGTTGATGGGTTAGAAAATGTAAAAACTGTGTTTCCCGTGGCAAAACCAAAGGATTTTTTTGTAATAACGCCAAAAACTCAAAAAAATTGCATACCTTTGGGGCGTTAACACTAATCCCGTTTGATTATGAAAAAGATACTTTTGATTATAATGACAATAATGCTGTCGGCTCTCAACATCGTCGCCCAAAACGACGTGAAGACTAACATCGACAGCGTGACGGTGTATGTGAGCGGCGCAATCGTAAACCGCAGCGCAAAAATCACCGTCAAAAATGGAACTACCACCTACCTCTTGACCGACCTTTCGAGCGAACTCGACAAGAAGTCTGTCCGTGTCGGCATTGACAATCAGAATGTTACGATTGTATCTGTAAATCATCGTCTCGATACCAAGGAAGACGCGGAGAAGAAAAAACTCCGTTATGCCGCCGACCGCCGCAAGGATGTCATCAAGGATTCCGTTACTATCCTCAACGCCAAACTCGACGTCATCGAGGAGGAGCGCAATCTCATCGTCAGCAACAACAAAATCGCCGGTCAAAACGGACTCACCGCCGAGCAACTCGACAAGATGGCGCAATATTTCCGCCGCGAACTATCCAACCTCGAATCCGAGAGAATCAAGACCGAAAAACTCCTCAAAAAATACACCGACGAGTACAAGCGCATTGTTCAAAACGCCAACAACACCGCCAAGGAAATCTCCACGATGGTCTCCACGGTGGAATTGGTGTTGAAATCTGACCGTGAAATCAACAATGTAAACCTCACCCTCAATTACCTTGTGCCAACTGCATCGTGGACGCCATTTTATGAGGTGAGGGCTACTGAAACATCCGCCCTCCGTCTCGGCTACAATGCCCGCGTCCGTCAGTCGTCCAAGGAAGATTGGAACAATGTGAAACTCACTCTCTCCACCGGCAATCCGTCCGTCAGCAATACAAGACCCGAATTTTTCACGATGTATCTTCCGCCGCAAAGACGCTATACAAAGCCATCCGGCGTTTCCGGCAAAAATTTCGCTTACGGACACGTCGTGGACGAAAACGGCGACGATATGATTGGATGCTCCATTTTGGAAACCGGCACTACCAACGGCACAATTGCTGATATTAATGGACAATTCAAATTGCAAACCAAATCGCCAAACGCCAATTTGACGTTCTCTTTTATCGGTTATGAATCTCAGACCATTCGCGGCGGTGAAAATATGTTTGTGATTATGAAAGAGGATTCTAAACAACTCAATGAAGTTGTCGTCGTAGGCTACGGCACACAAAGGAAAACCCAACTAACTGGTAGCGTCTCAGGCAGAGCGAGAGGCAAAAACGCGGCTCGCCAGGCAAGCGCGGACGAAGCGGACGAGGTGACAGAAGTTGCAGTCCAAGATGATTTTATGAGGTCCAATTACTATGCCGAACCCGAAAAATCAATCCCGATGGAGATTGCGCAAAGTTTTTCTGCCACGGAATTTAGGATAGACATCCCTTACACCATCAAGTCGGGCGACAGGGATCAGGATGTCAATATGCTCGAATACAATATCAACGCCATCTGTCAGTACAACGCCACGCCGAGGTATTCCAATGACGTTTACCTTGTGGCGCAGATTCCCGAATGTTACAGATATTCGCTCCTGCCCGGCACTGCCAATCTCTACCTCAACAATATTTATCAGGGCGAGACCGAGATTGCGCCCGACCACACCCGCGACACCCTTTCGCTCTCGATTGGGCGCGACAAGGCCATCTCCGTATCACGTCAGGAAGTCAAAAACAGCACCTCAAAATCCTTGATTGGCGGCACGTACAGGGTTGTAAAGACGTATGAGACCACTGTCCGCAACAACAAGCGCATCCCCGTGGAAGTCCTTTTGGAAGACCAATACCCGATTGCTAAATACACCGACATCAAAGTTTCGCTCGTGGAAAGCATTGGGGCTCAGGTCAATACTGAAAATGGACGGCTCACTTGGACGCTCAACCTTGCGCCTGGCGAGAGCAAGAAGGTTAGGCTCTCATACGAGGTCAAATACCCAAAGAGTTATAGTTTTGAAGTGGAATAATCAATGGAAACGTCAAAGACAAAGGAACTTACCAATTTTCTCTATACGAGCCACACCGACAAGGGGGCAGTCCGCGCCAACAACGAGGACTCCTCCGGCTATGTCGATTCCGTCAACGGTCACGTTTTTGTGGTCTGTGATGGTTGCGGCGGCTTGCCGTATGGCGAGAGGGCGTCGCAGACGGTTGTCAATTCATTGAAATTTTTCTTCACCAATTATTACTACAAAGACCCCATACAGGCAATCAGGGACGCCATCGACTACGCCCAAAACCGCCTGATAGAGGAAGGCCGCCAGCATCCCGAATGTCAGGGAATGGCTACCACGCTTGTACTCGTCCTCATCAGGTACAACAAGGCTTACTACGCCCACATTGGCGATTCGAGGATATATTTTTTTGCCAAGGGTCAATTAAAACAAATCACCAAGGACGACAGTTACGTGCAGACCCTCGTCGATAGCGGCAAAATCTCCGCTGATGAGGCTGAGACCCATCCCCGCAAAAACGAACTCATTCAGGTGATGGGAATGACGCCTGCACCCACGCCCCACGTATGTGCGCAGCCGCTCCGTCCTACCGACGACGAGGTGATACTCCTCTGCACCGACGGTCTTTACAATATGATGAGCCGTCAAGACATCCACGCCATACTCTCGCGCAGCGGTTATATCGAAGACAAGGGCGCAGAACTCATGCGCACCGCCCTCGACAACGGCGGCTACGACAATATCACATTCCAGCTCATCAAATTCTTCAACCTCGAAAACACCACTGAGCGCACCGACCAAACTCCCGTCAACGCCATCGATGCCGACGAAGCCGCCGCTATCAAGCGCACGCCCGTAGCGTTGGCGATATTGTCGGTATTGGTGATAATACTTGGAGTGCTGATGTACCTAAAAGAGGCTAAGAAAAACGCCGCCGCCGAAACCAATTCTGCGGCATCCGCGCCTTCTGATCAGGTGGCTATTTACGACGTAGCCACGCGGCGGGACGCCGATTCGATAGCCGCCATATACGGATTACAACTATCCCAAGTGGAGACCATCACGCAGCCCGACGGCAGGATGCAGATGCGCATCCCGGTAAGGAAGATTCATGTAGTGCGTTTTTATGACGACTTGCGCACGATAGAGCGGCTCTACGGCGTTCCAAAGGAAAAGATTAAAAAAGTAAACGGTATCAAGGGCGACGTTCTCGAACCCGCCCGCGAAATCATAATACCACTATAACAAATGGTGCAAAATTCACTGATAGGACGTAGGCTCGGCAATTACAAGATAGAATCGTTGATAGCCGAGGGCGGCATGGGCAGCGTGTATGAAGGTGTTCACATGTTGCTTGGGCGGCGTGTGGCTGTCAAGCAGCTCAACCCGTTGCTCGCGCAGAAGGAAGGCGTCAAGGAACGCCTCAAAAACGAGGCTATCACACTCTCAAAACTCAAACATCCCCACATCGTTGCAATCTACGATTTCATCGACTGCGACGAAGGCACTTTTATTATAGAAGAACTCATCAACGGCACGCCGCTCAATGAATACATCAAAAACGAATCGGGTCCCATTCCGGAGCCAAAGGCTATCAAATATATGCTCCAAATGCTTGATGCCATTGGTTATATGCACTCGCGCAACGTCATACACCGCGACATCAAGCCGGGCAATTTTGTAATCACGCCCGACAACGAGGTCAAGATACTTGATTTTGGCATTGCGCAGATGCTCGATGTGCCGTCGCCCCACATCACCAAGCCCGGCACCAAGGTTGGCACGGCGTTGTATATGAGTCCGCAACAGGTGAAAGGTCAGCCCCTCGACCGCCGCACCGACATCTATTCGCTTGGCATCACGTTTTTCCAGATGTTGACGGGACAGCATCCGTACAGCAACAAGCTAAGCGAATACGAGATTTACAACAAGATAATCAACGACCCACTGCCGCCGCCCTCGTCGATATACGCCGGAGTGTCGCCGCAGATGGAGGAGATTATTTATAAGGCAACTGCCAAACGTCCGCTCGACCGTTATCAGGATTGTAATGCATTCCGCCGCGACATCCTCGCCATTATGCCCAAGGAGGAAAGCAAATCCGCCAACAACGACACCCAGATTTTTGAGATTGATGACGTGCAGTCCGACAAGGAACGCCACGCCTCATTCGCCAAAAACGCCATTATGATGCTCGTAGTGGCGTCGTTTGTGATTGCTGTTGCAATATCGCTGTTTACCTTCAACCGCAGCGACCAGATGCACGTCATCGCCCACAATACACATCTCTACGCCGCCGACAGCACCGGCGCACGTCAGATAGACAACCTCAATTACGGCGAGACCATCCGCATCTCCTCCGACCGTCCCGAATCCACCGGCAAGGACGGCACAGTGTGGGTGGAGGCGGTTTCGCTGAGGGGCATCAAGGGCTACGTTCCCAAAAACCATATCGCTTCGGCAAAGATTTACCAGCAATTCAATTCCATTTTCACCAACAAGGAGGCGATAGAACTCGTCCCAAACGCATACAGGCAGACCTTGTGGAAGTATTTTGTGAGCAACAAGTATTTCAAAAATTCCGTGTCGCTCTGGGAGATTTCGGCAGAAACCGGCAATTCCTTGGCTTACAATGGTATTGCAACGGGCGATTTCGACGGCAACCTCACCACCGACTTTGCCTGCGTCATTCACAGCACATCCGACAGGACGTGCAAGGTGTTGATTTTCTTCGACAACAACAGCGCAAGTTCCGTAGATTTTGCGAGCGAAGTCAAGATACACACCATCTTGAAGGGCGAGGCAGGCGGAGGCTGGTTTCTCGGCAACGTATATACGCGCACGATGAGCAACGGCTCGCATTATGAGGTCAATAAATACGAATTTCTCGGCAACGACGGCATCCTCATCCTCGACATCGAGAGCGAAACCAATTCGGTTTGCTATTACAACCTCGAAGAAAACAAAATACACCTGATGCCGCAGCCGAAATAACAATCTGATAATCAACATTATAAGAAAAAGTTTTAAAAAAGTTATAAAATTTATGTTAAAAAATTTGCACGTTAGTTTAATATTTACTTAATTTGCAGCAGATTTGAAAATAGATAAAACTAAAAACAAGACTGCTACTTTATTTGAAAATAGACACTACTGCAAGATTACTACTAAGAACTAAAAAAAAGACTACAAGAACAGATTTTATACAAAGAGAGTAATTGATTTGCATACTGTTTTAATTTAGAAGAATAGCAAACTGCTTTATTAATTTAACACGCAATTATTAGAATATGAGAAACAAAACCACGAAAGCCCATCTTTTGCCGTGGGGTATGCTACGAGTATTCGTAGTTCTGATGGCAATGATGGCAGCCTTTGCAGTAGATGTGTCCGCGCAGGGCACGGTCAAAGGTAAGGTGCTTGACGAAGGCGGTATGGGTCTGCCAGGCGCAAACGTCTTTGTAAAGGGCACCACGATAGGCACCATCTCCGATATGGACGGCAACTATCAAATTCCTAATGTTCCATCCGGCGAGCAGACCATTACTGCGTCTTTCATCGGATATTCCTCTATGGAAGTGAGCGTCAATGTATCCAATGGCGCCACTGTTACAAAAGATTTCGTTCTTAAGGAAGACAACGAGCAGATTGAAGAGGTCGTAGTAGTAGGCTACGGCGTTCAGAAGAAAAAACTCGTTACCGGTGCTACCGTCGAGGTGAAGGGCGACGACATCCAAAAGATGAACACCACTCAGGTGCTCGGTGCATTGCAGAGCCAATCGCCCGGTGTCAACATCCAGTCCAATTCGGGTCAGCCTGGCGACGGTTTCAAAATCAGCATCCGTGGTGCTGGTACCAATGGTTCCACCGCTCCTATCTATGTAATAGACGGTGTTGCAGGCGGCGACATCAATTCTCTCAACCCCGCCGACATCGAGCGTATCGACGTATTGAAGGACGCAGCATCCTGCGCCATCTACGGTTCGTCTTCCGCAAACGGTGTAATCCTCATCACCACAAAGCAAGGCAAGGCAGGCAAGGTACAGGTTACATACGATGGTAGCGTTGGTTTTGCCAATGTTTACAAGATGCCCGACCTCCTCAATGCCAGCGAATACAAGCAGATTCAGGACATTGTAGCGTTCAACTCTGGTCAGTCGGCATACGACTGGGCGCAATATACCAAGGGCTTCGAAAACTACGAGGGCACCAACTGGCTCGAAGAATTGAGGAATCCTAACGCTGTTACCACAAGCCACTCCATCAACATCATCGGCGGTAACGAAACTTCCAAATTCTCCACAGGTTTCGGTTATCAGTATCAGGACGGTGTATTCGGTGGCAAGCACGTACCCTCCGACTTCAGCCGTTTCACATTCCGCCTCAATTCGGAGCACTCGCTCTGGAAGGCTAAGGACGGTCGCGACATTATCAAATTCGGCGAAAACCTCTATTTCCAGCACAGGCAGAGCGAAGGTATTCAGATTGGCAATCAGTATGTAAATGTGATTTCCGACTGTTTGCGTGCCATTCCTCTCATCCCCGTTTACAATGCCAACGGCGATTACTTTATGGGTGAAGACTTGAAGAATATGGGTATGTTTGGCTTCAATTCGTATGCAAGCAACCCGATTGCAAGTGCTGTCAACAATCAGTCCGGCAACAACAAGTCCAAAAACTTCAATATGAACACCAACGCTTACGTCGAGGTGTCGCCCATCAAAAACCTGACTTACAAAGGTTTGTTGAGTTACAAGACTTACGGTTCTTCTTGGAGGTGCTACCTTCCTGAATATTATATGAACGACCAGGGCGGCAAGCGCGACCAGGACCAGACCACCGACAATCTTTCGTTGGGCTTCAATTGGGGCGTTACCAACACTGTCAATTACAAGTTTGAAGTTGCCGACAAGAACCACTTTGATGTAATGGTTGGTACTGAATATTCCAAGAGCCGTCCCAACTACGGCGAGAGCGTGAATATCACCGGTTACAACAACATCTTCAACGATATGGATCACGCCTACATCGTTAATACCACTGGTACTACTTACAATGCATCGGGCAGCCCGGCAGGTTATGGCGCCAAGATGTCTTACTTCGGTCGTATCAACTACGACTTCAACGAGACCTTTATGTTTAGCGCAGTGATGCGTGCCGACGGTTCCTCTCAGTTTGCTGAGGGCAATCAGTGGGGCTACTTCCCCTCTATATCCGCAGGCTGGGTAATCAGCAATATGGGCTTTATGCAGAATCAAAACATATTCGACTTCTTGAAATTCCGCGCTGGTTGGGGTCAGAATGGTAACGACAATCTGCCCTCCTCCTCTTGGCGTTCTACCTGGGAGTTTGGTGATTTTGGCTTGTATTCTTTCGGCAACAACAAGGACGAAGGCACACAGGGTGCATACGCCACCCGCCTTGCTAATCCCGACCTTACTTGGGAGACTTCCGAGCAGACCAACATCGGTCTTGATATGCGCTTCTTGAAGAGCCGCTTGACCGCCACCATCGACTGGTACAACAAGGAGACCAAAGACCTCCTGATTGCCGTACAGACCAACGCTGCAACAGGTTTTGACTCTCAGTATCAGAACGCCGGCAACGTGAAGAATACCGGTGTTGAGATTGCGTTGGGCTGGAACGATTCTCCTTCAAAGGATTTCAATTACTTTGTTAATTGGAATATGGCTTACAATAAAAACGAAGTTACAAAGGTCAACAACGCCAACAAGTACATCGAAGGCGGCAACGACCTCTTGGCTCAGAACACCGGCATTGTGGCTCGTATGCAGGAAGGCTATTCGATTGGCTACTTCTACGGATTCAAGACTGCTGGCGTTATCCAGAACGAGGCCGACAAGCAGGCTTATTTGGCTCAAAACTGCAAGGGCGATGCAGCCAACTCTATGCAGGGTGCAGAATTGGCAGTTGGCGACTTGAAGTTTGTAGATGTTAATGGCGATGGCGTCATCAACGACGAAGACAAGACCGACCTCGGCAATCCTACTCCCGACATCACGATGGGCTTCTCTTTGGGTGCTAATTACAAAGGATTTGACCTCTCCGCCACGTTCTACGGCGCATTTGGCCAGCAGGTTGCCCGCTCTTACAGGAAGTTTACCGATGGTCAGTACGAAAACTACACCACCGAAGTTTACGAATACTGGACAGGCGAAGGCACTTCCGACAAGTACCCGCTCCTCCAACCCGGCAACAGGGGTATGAACTTCCAAAAAATCTCCGACATCTACATCGAGGATGCAGGTTATGTTCGCTTGTCCAACATCACTTTGGGCTACGATTTCAAGAATATCTGGAAGTCTTGCCGCTTGAATCAGGTAAGGTTCTACGTTGCTGCTCAAAATATGTTTACCATTACCAAGTACAAAGGAATGGATCCTGAAAACGGTATGGCACTCAATGGCAACGAGCCTTGGGTAACAGGCGTTGACGTAGGCAACTATCCCAACCCTCGTACATTCTTATTCGGTGTTAACATCAAATTCTAAAATTGAAAACAATGAAAGTAATCAATATAAAAACAGGTTTGTTGTTGCTTGCCGCCGGAATGTTGTCGGCGTGCGACCTCGACTCGATGAGTATGAGCGAGGCGGATTCAAGCAACTTCCCTCAGACTGAGGGCGACGCCAACCAAGTGCTTGCGGCAATATACCAAAACAACAACGCCGTAAACGCTTTCCCGCAATGTTCGTTCCTGTACGCTGCCATTTTGGCGAGCGACGACGCCCTCGGTGGCGGCGGTGCCAACGACAAGTTGATGCAGGCATACGACTTCATCACCAATTACGGTACAGACGCCACAAAGGACTTCTATCTGGCTCGTTACACCGGCGTTTCCCGCGCCAACGCCTTGATCAATTCCATCGACGGTTTGGCTTTGGAAGACAATGTAAAGGCGCAGGTGAAGGGCGAGGCGCTCTTCCTCAGGGCATTCTACTACTACGAACTCGCTTCTATGTACGGCACAGGTATTCCTTTGGTTACCAAGGACGACGGCACAGTGGAATACACCAACGCAGAAGGTTTTTGGGGTCAGATACTCCAAGACCTCTACACCGCCGCCACCACGATGCCCGCAGTCAGGAAGACCGACGGACACGTAGATAAGTATTGCGCCGAGGCAATGTTGACCCGCGCTTGGCTGTTCTACACTGGATTCTATGGCAATGGCGAGACGCTCGACGCTCTCACTTCCACCACCTACAATCCTCTCACCTCGGTAAAACTCCCCGACGGCACCACTTTGACCAAGGATATGGTGAAGACCTGCATCGACGATTGCTACAAAAATTCTGGCTATTCGCTCGTTCCTGAGTTTTACAACCTCTGGGCGTACTCCAACAGCGCGACCAAATGGGATTCGGGCGACCTCTTGAAGGTTAATGATGGCAATGGTCAGTCTTCCGACGTGATTACATTCAATTGGGCTGAGGACAACAACGCCATCAACCCTGAGAATATGTTTGCCACCAAGTTCAATAAACTTGCATCTTGGAGCACCACCATCGGCTACGGCAACGGCTACGCCCTCCACTTCGGCGTGCGCGGCGGTCAAGATTATGACAAGACCTATCCTTGGGGACAGGGCTGGGGCGCAGGTCCGGTAAATCCGAGTGTAGTAAGCGATTGGGCTAATGCCGAATCCAAAGACCGTCGTCTCAAACAGAGCATCATCGACGTTCACAATATGCCTGCCTACACCTACGGCGGCGCATCGTGGGCAGATTTCATTCAGGAAACCGACTATTATCAGATGAAACTTGGCGCAATCTCCGCTAAGAAGGAAGATGGCACGTATGCTCCTGTATTTGAGCAGGTAATGTATGGTGCAGACGGCTGGATTAACGACAACCTCATGCAGACTGGCAACATCCACGATTTGGTACACATTCGTTTTGCCGATGTATGCCTTATGTGGTCGGAGATCAACGAAGATGCAGAAGGTATGAATCAGGTGCGCAAACGCGCAGGCTTGCCTGATGTTTCGTATTCGCTCCAGGCTCTCCAAAATGAGCGTCGTTGGGAACTCTTCTACGAGGGACAGCGTTGGAACGACATCCGCCGTTGGCACATCGCCGCCGCCGCTCTCGAAAAACAGAATGGCGTCAAGATTTACAACGCTGGCACCGAAACTCAAAATGCCGCTCACAACGGTGGATACGCAGCACGTTACAATGCTACCGCCGGTTTCTTCAAGATTCCTGAGACTCAGATACTTCTCAATGAAGGCAAGGTTGCCCAAAACCCCGGTTACTCGGGAGCGGACAGCGAGTATGCAGGTTATTAGTAAATTAATTGCTTAAAAATCGATTCAAATTATGAAAAAGATATATTTCGCAGCGGTTTCGTTGGTTGCAATGTCGATGATGGCTTGCGACCCGGCTGTTGAGGAAATCGACAGCAACCCTGTTCAATTGACTGAATCACAGTTGGCAGATCGCGTGATAGTTACTCAGGAAGGCAAGTCAGACTTGTTCACTTTCACCACCAATCCTGCCACCTACGTGCAGATACGCTATGCTGACGACAATTCGTTGCTCGCGGCTGGCACGGCTGGCAAATTCCGTGTGCCGGTGTTCTCGCAGGGCAATTTCAAGGTGCTCACCCTCAATACAGTAGGCAAGGCTGTTGAGTCGTCCAAGTCTTATCCCGTGGAAGAGTGGGAGGTTACCGACGTCTTGAAGACCATCATCGGCAACGATTTTGAGAACGGCAAGGCGTGGACTTGGGACACCGAACTCAACGCCGACGGCGGATGCTGGGGCAACGCTGGCTATCAGGCTGGCGCATTCGATGGCAATTCGATCAACGGACAATGGTGGGGCTGTCCCAACGACGGCTTCTCTGGTCAGTTGAAGCACTCCAATACCGGCGTCCTCACTGGCGAGGAAGAAGCCGGAGCCTACTTGGTGTTCAACAAGAATCAACTTTTGAAGTACGATGCAAGCGGCAAGTTGCTCAATACCGGCACATTCTCGGTGGACGGCAAGGCCAACAACATCGGCTCTGAGTTTGGCTACCTCAACACATCGGAAGGCGCACTTCTCTGGCCGTTTATGATCAACGGCGGCGGCTTTATGCCGACCACATTTGAGATTGCGTTTCTCTCCGACAAGAGGTTGCAGTTAGTCTATGCCAAGGACGGCACTGGCTCTTGGGGCGAGTGCACCTGGTGGGCATTCAAAGCAAAATAAGAGTAGTTTTTTTTAGTAGTCTTCTCATAAGTAGTGTAAAGTAACTCTCTTTCAGAACTGAGTTTCCGAAAGAGAGTTTTTTTCGTATTTTTGCAAAAACAATAATTAACGGCAATTGTAACAAATATGAAACTCAAACTCATATCCACCTCTGCATTTGGATTGTTGGTATTTACAATCCTCAACTTCGTGTATCCGGGGTTGATGAATTATCACGAGCAAAACCAACTGTTTCTCTTTACGGCGGAGTATTTCGCGGAGAGGATTGGCACTTGCGGCGGATTGGTGGATTATTTGAGCGAATTTTTGGTGCAATTGTTTTATGTGCCGGCATACGGCGCGTGGATTTATGCCGCCGCGTTGTGCGCCATTCAATTATTGACCTACAACAATTTCAAAGATAAAAATAACAACCTTTATTTCCTGTCATTTATTCCTTCAATTTTATTATTGTTGTATAGTGGCAACGAGAATCTACTTTTTTCATTTATGGTTGCAATGCTTTTTGTTCTTTTATACATTAAATTGTTTGACATCAATACTAAATTATCGTTGATTCTCTTGCCGCTATTTTATTGGCTCGTGGGCGCAATGTGTATGGTCAATTTTCTGTATGTTGCGTATCATTTGATTAAGAAAAAACAATACATCTTGCTCGCCGTCGTGCCTGTCATTTACATTGTGTCAGCTTTTTGCTTTACATACATAATGCCGCATCAATATCCGTTGTATCAGGTTTTGCTTGGCATCAATTATTACAGAATACCGGGGCATTATCATTTTATGATGTTTTTTATCCCGATTTTTACATTGATATTGATAATGATTTCGGGCAAAATCAAGATTAATTTCGGCAACAAATTGGCATTGTACGCTGCGCAATATTCGCTGATTGGGGCGTCGTTGTTGCTGGTAAATATCACCTACGACCAATTGAAATTCAGGCTCATCAATTATGATTATCTGCTGAGGCACAGGTGTTACAACAATATAATCCACAAAAGCCAAAACCATCAACCCGAAACAGATTTTGAGCGAGTTTGCATCAACTTGTCGCTTGCGCAGAAGGGACTTTTGGCGGAGCGAATGTTTGATTATCAGCAAGATGGATGTGCGGGGCTGCTCTCGGACGCCGCGCTCGACAATATGTCGTGCCTGCCCGCGATGGAGGCGTATTTCAATTTGGGAATGATTAATACGGCGTTGCAATTTGCCTTCGACACCCAAGAATCCATTATGAACAATCGCAAAAGTGGGCGTCTGCTCAAACGGATGGCTGAATGTCTGATTGTTGACAAAAAGTACGAGGCGGCGCGGCATTATCTGTTGATATTGTCGCACAGTTGGTTTTATTCGGATTGGGCTAATCAAAACCTGCAACGTATCCAAAACGACGAAGAATTGGACCCGTTGTACCTGACATTGAGGCAGCAGCGATTCCAGGAAAATTTTATTTTTTACTATCCCGAATTGGCTAAAATGCTTGGCAAACTTTACATCGAAAACCGGGCTAACAATTTGGCGCGGCAATATTTTTATGCGGCGGTTTTGTTGAACAGGGATTTGCAGATGTTTGCCGCTTTTTATCGTGGGCTTCACGAACCCACCAACAATATGCCCAAATCGTATCAACAGGCTTGGTCGGTGATTTTGAACGGCGGACGCGATGATTATTCGCAAAATAAATTTGGTTATAATTATTGGACGTATTACTTTTGTAATATCGACAAATGAGAAAGTTTTTTTTACATATAATTGTTGCTCTGATATGTGCTGCGTGTTCGCAAATGCCCGAAAATGCAGTGCACGTAGATGATTTGCCTGATATTTTCCCTGATTATAAGGATGTTACGATACCCAAAGAGATTGCGCCGCTCAATTTTTATGTAAATGATTCGTCGGATTGCGTCTATGTGGAGGCGGTTGGCGAATCGGGCGATAAAATCTCTGCGTCAGGCAGTTATGCGGATTTTGATGTTGATGATTGGCATCAATTGACATCCAAAAATATTGGCAAAAGCATTACCGTAAAAGTTTTCACCAAGACCGCCGACAGATGGAAGGAATATTCGCCGTTCAAGATTAATGTAAGCAATTATAATTTAGATGAATACGGCGTTACGTACCGAAAGATTGCGCCGGGTTATCAGACGTTTAGTTTGATTGGTGTTTACCAACGAAATTTGTCCAATTTTGACGAAATTCCGCTGCTCGAAAGCCGTGGTTTGGGCGGTCAGTGCCTCAATTGTCATACGCCAAACCGCACAAATCCCGACCAATATTACGTCCATATTCGCGGCAAGCACGGCGCAACTGTCATCCATACCGGCGGCAAAGATTTGATTTTCAATGCGAAAGCCGAAGGTCAAAATGCAAGTCTTACTTACGGAAGTTGGCACTTCGGCGGCAAATATTGCGCGTTTTCGCAGACCAAGGTTTTGCAATGTTTTTATACCGGCAATCATCAACTCATAGAACCTTACGACGATGTTTCTGATATTGTGGTTTTGGATGTTGAAGACAATCAATTGATTACATCGCCATTGTTGCAAAATGATTCGATAGCTACAACTCCATTTTTCTCGGCTGACGGCACGAAAATTTATTTTTGTTTAACCTACAATTATCCCGTCCCGGCGGAGTACGACAAGCGAAAATACAGCCTTTGCAGCATAGATTTTGACGCGGAAACTGGACGTTTGGGCGACAAGGTGGATACCATTATCAATGCGCAAAAATGGAACAAGAGCATTTGCTTGCCGCGTCCATCTTACGACGGCAATTACATTGTTTTTTGTGTTTGTGATTATGGTACAAATCCCGTAAATCGTAGTGAATCAGAATTATACATAATGGATTTGCGAAACGATTCGATTAGAAAAATCGACGAAATCAATTCCACGGATTCCGACGCTTTCCACAATTGGAGCGCAAACAGTAGGTGGATGCTTTTTGCGAGCAAGAGGATGGACGGATTGTATGCCTGCCTGTATTTCACTATGTTGGGCGACGACGGACGGTTTAGCAAGCCGTTGCTCCTGCCCCAAAAAAATCCGAAAAAATCGTATGACGAATCGTTGTATTCGTACAATGCGCCAGACTTTACGTCAAAAAATATAGATATTGATTATAGAAAAATTTACAACGACTTGATGTCGGACAAAAGATTAACCATAAAATTGAAAAAATGAGAAGATTTGTATTTTTAATAATGCTCCTGACGCTTGCTTTGGCAGCGTGCAACAATCGCAAATGCCTGATAGAAGGCACTGTAAGCGACAGCAATCTGAATGGCAAGAGGATTTTCTTGGTGCCGGTTTTTTATGAGGACAGCCTCGGCGTGGATTCTGTTGTCATACAAAACAATCGTTTCCAATTTGAGCGCGACCAGGAATTTTTGGCGGACATCAGGGTCGATTATCATTACCGTTATAATACTGAAAATCTGTTGGTTGTAACAGAACCGGGCAACATAAAAGTTTCAATTGATGTAGAGAGCAGCGGCGGCGGCACTCCGCAAAACGACTCGTTGCAGGTGTGGAAAGAATTGTTGATGCAGCGCAACAGCGACATCACTCGTTTAAGGAAGGAATACGTAAATTTTTTGAACGACGGCGATTCCGCAAGCGCGGCAGCGGCAAAGGCAAACATCGACGCTATAATCGCCAAATTCAACGACCGCACCCGACAGATGGCGCAAAATTTGAAATCGGGAACTCTGTATGACTTTCTCATTCAGCGAGTTCCAAAAGGAAAATAGATTATGGCAAAGAAATATTGGAAACATATATTTTCCGCAATATTTTTTGCGGCGGCGTTCCTCTTTTGGAGGTTTGGGTATGCTTGCGCGTTTTCGTACCACGAGCAATTCCAAATGTTTTTGTTCACCAAAAGTTATTTTATGGAGCGGATGTCGCTGCCCGGCGGATTGGCGGATTATGTGAGCGAATTTTTGGTGCAATTTTATTATTATCCGCTGTTTGGCGCGTTGATAGTGGCGGCGTTGTTGCTTGGTATTCAGTTGATTGCATATCAATTGATAAAAAGATTGGGGGATAAGGATGTCGCATATATTTTGAGTTTTGTGCCGGTGATTTTTGTGTGGCACTATATGGGCAATGAGAGCGTTTTGCTGTCGTTTGTGGTGGCGGTGTTGGCGTCGTTGGGGTTCAATTTGGGGTATGTCAACATCAGAAATAATGTCGTAAAAATGGCGTACAGCACTGCGGGCGTGGCGTTGTTTTATTATCTGTTTGGCGCGATGGCTTTTGCGTCGGTTTTGTTCGTTATTGGTTATAATTTCAGACAAAAAAATAGCATTATCAATTCCGTTGCGTCGGTTTTGTGTTCGGTTTTTACGGCTGTAATATGCTATAAATTATCGAGTTACCAATTGTACAGATTCTTTTTGGGCGTCAATTATTTCAGGTTCCCAACCGAAATTCCGTTTATGCAGATTGTCATAATGTTGATGATTGGCGTTATAGGAATCATCAATTATAAACCGATAAAATATTCGCCAATTCTGATTGCAATTTGCTGTTTGGTTGGCGGTGGTTTTTATGCGGCGGCGGGGTTCGATGTCGTCCATTACACCGCGCTCGAATACGATTATTTGGTGAGGGTTGGCAATTGGGACAAGATAATTGCAATGTCAGAAAATAAGCCGCTGCTCTTGCCGCAAAATGTTTCGTGCATCAATCTTGCGCTTGCGGAAAAGGGCGTGCTTGGCGACAAGATGTTTGATTATCCTCAAAATGGGAAACAAGGGCTGATGCCAAATTTTGTGCGCGACTTTTTCCTGCCGCTCTCGTCGGCGGAAATTTACCTGCGCCTTGGAATGGTGAACACCGCGTTGCGCTATTATTTTGAGGCTCAGGAGGCAATTCCAAATTACCGAAAAAGCGGTCGCATCACCAAACGCTTGGCGGAACTCAACATCTTGAACGAGGATTACGAAGTGGCTCCCAAATATTTGAATATGCTTTCTAATACATTGTTTTACAGAGATTTTGCTCAAAACGCTTTGTCAAATTTGGGAGACAAAAACAAGTTTACTGAAAACAAATTTTGGGCGGCAATCGACAAAAATCGTTATCAAAAAGATTTTCTTTTTAGCGAAGGCGAGTCTGACCAAATGTACGGACTCTTGCTCGTCCAAAACGAAAAAAATCGCTTGGCTTGCGATTATCTGATGGCGGATGTCTTGTTGGAGAAGGATTTACAAAAATTCATCAATTACTATCCGCTTTGCAAAAATGCGGGCTATACCGTGCTGCCGAAGCAATTTCAGCAGGCGTTGATTTACGCTTACTATCACACTCACGGCAATCTCAATGGGATTCCGCCGGTGGTAACTACCGACAATGTGAATGATTTTCAGCAGTTTATGCAGCAATATTCCCGCAGCCCTCAATCGGTGAAAGACACCAAATTTGAGAAGACGTATTATGCATATTTGTTCAATTTAAATGAAAGGTGATTTAGATATGAAGACGATTTATCATATATTTTTTATGTTGATAATGTTGACTGTTTCCTGTGCCGAAACGCCCGAAAATGTCAGCGTTATCAATGATTTGCCGCCGATTTATCCTGATTATATTGGAGTTACGATTCCTGTTAATATTGCGCCGATGAATTTCAATGTCAAGGGCGCGGAAGCCGTTGATGTCTGCGTAAAGGGCAGTAAGTCAGGCGATTTGCACGTTGGCGGCGATTATGCTTATTTCCCAATTGACGATTGGCATCAGTTGTTGGCAGACAATAAAGGCGGCGTCCTCACTTTTGATGTCAAGGCAAAAATCGAAGGCAAATGGTATGGTTACAAGCCGTTTGAGATGTTGGTAAGTGATTATGAATTAAACGATTGGGGCGTTACGTACCGCAGAATTTCTCCTGGGTACGAAGTTTTTGGCAAGATGGGATTGTATCAGCGGGAGATTACCACTTTCGATGAATTTCCGATTATCGAAAATACTTTGATTCCTGGCAATTGTGTCAACTGTCATACTCCAAACGCTTGCAATCCTGATAGTTACACTTTTCACGTGCGCGGCGCAAATGGTGCCACGGTTGTGCATCACGACAATAAGACCGACATCCTGCAATCCAAAAGTCAGACGACGGGCGGCTCGATGGTTTATCCTTATTGGCATCCCTCGGGCAAATATTGCGCCTATTCCACCAACGCTACGCGCCAAGCGTTTCACGTTGTTAAAGAGGAACTTATAGAGGTTTTTGATTTGGAATCCGATGTCTTTGTCTATTGTCCCGATACCAAAGAATTGATTTTGGATTCGTGTCTGATGACCAAGGAAAATTTTGAGACTTATCCTGCGTTTTCGCCCGACGGCAAGACGCTGTATTTTTGCACGTCGAAGGCTTACGAAATCCCCGAAAATTACAAAAAAGTGCAGTACAATCTTTGCAAAACTGATTTTATGGACGGCAAACTCTCCGGCAAAATTGATACTGTTTTTGATGCCGTGGCGATTAACAAGAGTTGCACTTTTGCCAAGCCCTCGTATGACGGCAAGTATCTGATGTTCACGATGTCGGATTATGGCTGTTTCCCGATTTGGCATCACGAGGCTGATTTGTGGTTGCTGGATTTGCAGACCGGCACTGCCCGCCCGCTCGACGAAATCAATAGCCCCGACACCGAATCTACCCACAATTGGAGTACCGGCTCTCATTGGTTTGCGTTTGTTTCAAGGCGTGAAAATGGATTGTATTCTCAACTGTTTTTCGCTTGCATTGACGACCACGGCAAAGCCACCAAACCCTTCCTCCTTCCGCAAGAAAACCCCTTGGAATATTATTCAAACACGACCTATTCATTCAATGTCCCTGATTTCACGACGAAAAAGGTTGATATTGATTATCACGCAGTTGGCAAGGGATTGATGAAGGAGGAAAGGGTGGTGACGAAGAATTAGTTTTACATCCTATTTTTTTCGTCGTTACCGGCGCCTTGGCCTTTGTACTTGCTCTGCGCAGGGTTAAAACGATATTTCAACGTTATTGAAAAACTGCGGGTGTCGTATTCGCCATATTCAGTCAAATAACCCGACTGTGAATATAGTTTTGAATTGTTTTTCTGACTGAAAAATATGTCGTTAATACCGGCTTCGAGAGTAAGTGCATCGTTGAAGAACGATTTGTTGACATAGAAATCAACACCAATGTAGCCTTTGGTCTTTTCGCCATATTCCCAATTGCCACTGCTTTGGCAAGCAATATTCAATTCTATGTTCCAATTGTTTTTGAGGCGAAAGTCGTTTCGCATAAACACAGCCCAAAAAGGTTTTTCGAGGTCAATGGTAGTGTTCTGCGATTCGATGTCGAGCCATTGTTTCATCATCTGGAATCCAATCATCGGGCTGTAAAACTTGAATGATGGTTGCGCTGCAATCTGAAACCCCATTTGCGGCAGTTTGTCGAGATTGATTTGGTTTAAAATTTCGGATTCAGGATTTTCGGGGTTTACGATGCGGTACTGAACTATGGCATCTTTGGTCTGACGGAAAGACACTTGCGCCATCACAAATGCAAACATCGCTGAAAGTTCTGCTTCGCGACTGATTGAAGGTTTGAGAAGTGGATTGCCTGTTTGTGTGAGGTAGCGGCTCACATAATATGATGAATTGCTGAGTTCGCCGTAACTTGGACGTCTAATTTTCTCTGTGTAAGCGAGTTGCAACTGCAATGGACCTACCATTCCGGCAATTGACGCAGAGGGAAACAGTTCGTCATATACCTTTGAATTGTCTTCGTCCAAAATGCCGTCGGTATAATAGTCGTAATTGATATGTTCGTATCTCAAACCGGCTTTTACCTGATATTTTTCTTTGATAACATATTGATATTCAACGAATCCTGCCACATTTTGCTGAATGGCTTTGTTAATTGCAGTGGGCACATATTGTACGCTGTGGCTTATGTAATCATTTTTGCGGTTGGTGAACGACGTTTCCGCACCAAAATCAATTTGTCCGCCTAACAGTTGATGTCCCAAGACGAGTTTTTGGGCTGCTAATTTGCCATATACATCGCTTTCGGTGATGATGTCGCGATTGTCAAAATTGTTGCTGAGGTCGCGGCTTGTGCTTTCGCTTTTATGGTTGTTGAGCACAAGGTCAGAATTGAAATCCACCGAAAAACCGCCAATCCTGCCGTTGTAATACACGTTGAGCATATTGTCGTTGAATTTCAGCAACTTGTCGTGTGTTGTAAGCGAATTATTGTCAAACAATTCGCCACTGCGCATCACTTTAAGAATGTTGGCGTCGTTGGAATTTTCTTTGCTACGGAATGCGAAAGTGTATTTAGCACCGATATAGTTTTGGTCGTTGATTTGGTAATTGATGCCGCTGCCCAATGGATTGTAATCAGCTGAATAATTGTGATTTAGCGTGTTGAAAGTCTCCCATTTGTAGTTGGAATTGTTGAGCCCCTCCACTTCCGAGTAACATTCCTGATTCCATAGGCTGTATCGTCCGAAGGCAAACACATCAAGCCCGCCCTTGCGGTAATTGACGTTGAGATCTTCGTCGAGGTCAACAACTTTGCTTTGTGTGAACGCCGATTTGATATTGAATCCGAAACCTTCGCCGACGGGTTTCACAGTCGTAATCCTTACCACTGCCGAAACATTGGCGGCGTATCGTGCGCCCGGTGAGGTGATTACTTCAACATTCTTGATGTTTTCTGGCGATATGTTTTCCAATTCGCTGTTGTCGCGCACTTTCACATTGTTGATGTAGATTTCTGGTGCGCCCTTGCCAAATACTTCTATTCCGTTGCCGTCGTTGGTGGTTCTCAGACCGGGAATTTTGCCGAGCATCCGCGTCGTGCTGCCCGTCTTGGCAAGCAGGCTGCCTTGAACGGTCGTTACCATTGCGCCGTCTTTGAGTTGTGTCTTGGGGACGGTGGCGGTAATGGTTACTTCGTCGAGTTCGAGTGCGGAAGATGTCAGTACGATTCTCTGAAAATCAACCACTTCCGAGAGTTTCTTGTAAAATGTCTCGTAGCCGATATACGAGATGTTTACAAACTCGGCGTTCTGCGGTTTTGCGATAGAAAACCTGCCGTCAACGTCTGAAATAGTGCCGTACAAAAATGATGAATCGGCTGCAAGGATTACTACGTTGGCAAACTCAACGGGCGTGTTTTGCTCGTTGAAGATTCTGCCCGAAATTGTGGTCTGCGCCTGCACTCGCAAGGCTGCTAAAACCAAGATGACAATTGTGATAAATGTTCTCATTGTTTTGTGTGTTTGGAGTTTTACGTTTACGAAAGCAAAGTTAAAGTGCGTTGTCATAACCTGCAAACGTCGTGTTACCGAAAATTTATGATTATATTGCTGTCAATCAGTAAATTAACTTAAACAATGCTCGTCAAAACAGTAACAAATCCGAAAATGTTACCGCTATGGTGCGCATTGATAATCAATAGTTTAACAATAATAACAATCGAAAAATTTTTTCACGTAGAGAAAGTTTTTTTTGCGTTTTGAGCCTAATGCACTACCTTTGTAACACAAAAAAACTGCGATGAAACTTAGATTTATATTCATATTATTTGCACTTGTAATTTTTGGCTGTGAGAAAAAAGAACCCAATCCCGAGTTGGAGTTTGCGTATTCATACCTATTGAAAGGCGAATATGAAGCCGCAAAACTTGTACTCGACAAGGCGAAAATTTCACAGGACGACAGCGCGGATTTCAAACTGCTGAGCGGTGTCGTTGATATTAGCCGTCTATATATCGGGCTGATTGATACGACTTTCATATATGATGCGCCCGCGCGGTTTGAGGACGAAGAAAAGCACGGTTGGGCGTTGTTTGCCAAAGGCACGGTCACTTACAATTATCGTCCTGTCAACGAATGGGAAGACGCTGTTTACATCTTAAACCAAGCGTATGACATAGGCAAATCACTGAATATACGCGAGTTATGTTTTCAGTCGGCATTTTCGGCAGCGTTGTGTTGCAGCAATTCTGGAAATTATGATTCTTTCAAAAAATTTTGTCGTCGGATGAACGAAAACGCCGCTACGCCATATCAAAAAGCGATTTCGCTTGAATGTATGCGGTATTCTTACACCTTTAATGGACAAGAGGACAGCGCGGCATTATGCGCAAAAGAGGCATTCAGATTAGTAAAGGATTTGGAAGAATATCCTCAATTGACCAACCCGATATACGTGTCTTACGCCGACATTATCTGCATGGAAGATGACTCTACTGCTGAAAAATACATGCTTAAAGTGCTTGAAACAAATGATTACAGCAATCCTTATCGCATTTTGGCAAAAATATACCTCAAACGCGGCGACATCAGCAAGGCAGAAGACTATTTTGCAAAAGCATCGTCGTTTGGCGACATTTGGTTTAAAAACGAAATCGAACTTTGCCAACTTTTCGCCGAAACATACGCGTCCAAGGGGCTGTGGGAGAAGGCTTTTGTGATGCAGAAACGAATTGCGGAAACAGAACGCATACAGTCGCAACGCGTCAACCCTCAGATTTCGTCGGCACAGCAGCATTATGAGGACGAGGTTTTGAAAAAACTCGAACTCTCCGAACGCCGTCAGCGCAATACAATCATCATTTCATGTCTGGTCTTTGTGATACTCTCGCTGTTGACATTGGTTCTATACTTGAAACACAAGCACGAAAAACTCCAAAGCCAAAACCGCCAAATCCTCAAAGAATCTCAGGACAAAATAGACGAACTCCGCGCCGCCGACAAGACCGAAGAAAACATGAAGGAAATCAACCGGTTGCAGAAAAAAATCACCGAAATTGAAAACCGTTACGCCGACATTTACCGCGAAGGTCGCTCTCTGTACGATAATATTTTTTCGGGCGGTGGCAGTGCGTCTCAATGGTCAAAAAGCGATTTCGACAAGTTCATAGAATATTACAAAACCCTCGACCTCAGCCTCATAGTCCAAATCGAAGAAGAGTATCCCGGGTTGAATCCGCGCCAAATATTCTACAAAATCTTACAGGCAAAGGGTTTTGAAAAAGAAAGGATAATGTCCGCCCTCGGCATCTTCACCGACGGAGCATTTCGGGCGTTGAAATCGAAGGTGGAAGCGAAAAAGAAAAACTGATCCTAAGCCCAAATTTTTTTTTGAATTTTGAATCAAAACCGTTACTTTTGCATCGGACAAAAAAAACTAATTCGTTATGGCACAGTTGATAGCAAATCCGATATATAATGACCATCGAGGACGAGATGTCGATTCATTTTTAGAATGTTAAATACGTAACGGACGAAAACGAAGCATTACATTCTATGATTGAAGAAAGCAACAGGAAGTTGCAGGAAAAGGATTCGCAATTGCAAGAAAAGGATTCGCAATTGCAGGAAACAAATCAGCAACTTGCCAATTCCATCAAATTGCTCTATTCGGCGGGATTGTCGGTAGATGACATTGCGGCGAAACTTGGCATCCCTGTTGACAAAATACAGACGATTGTGTAGGTGTTAATCGTGTTGCTGTCACAAATCTAAAAATTGATGGATTTAGTTTTCAACACGCTTTCCACGTCCTTCACTGAAAACGGCACTGCGCCTTTGCTCAATTCGGGAATGTTGAACGATTTTAGGCAGTTGTCGTAAAAATCGGGATGTTTTTGGGGCAAGGCGAATGGTTTTGTTGTGTTGCCGTTGGAGTCGATGTGGAAAAAGTAAGGCTTGCCGTACAATCCGTCGTCGCGTTTGCTTGCAAAAACTACCCATCGCGAGTTGGACGAAAATGTGTGGTAAGTATCACTGTTTCTTGAATTTACGGATTTTAATGAATCCGTTGTCATTGTCTGCAAATCAATCATTCTCAATTCTGCTTCACGATGCCAAATCGGGAATGTTCCGTATTCTGATTCTGTATAAATTAAATATTTGCCGTCTGGCGAAACTGTTGGCAAACAGACAGATACGGGTTTATTGCCGGCGGTTGCTTTGACGATAGTATCGGTATGATTGCCGATGTTGCCATCCTGGAAATCGATGCTCACCAAATCGTAATGGACGTTTTGGATGTTGTTGACATTATCCTTTAAAATCGGCGCGGAACAATAGAAAATTTTTCTGCCGTCTGCTGAAAAACACGGAAAAGTTTCCGCCTGCGTAGTGTCGCACAAAAGTGGACTCGATATTATTTGATTGGTCTCAAAATCAGCGACATAAACATCTGATTTTGTGTCAAATACTTCCATTCTTTTTCCTGGCTCAGAATGAAATCCCGGAATTATCACGTTGGTAGAAAACACAAAATATCTGCCGTCCAACGAGAAATGCCCATAGACCGACCCCGAGGTCATCCCTTCCTTTTTGATGTTGAGTTTTTGCAAAACGCCGTTCCTATTGAGAATCGCGCCGCCATTTTTGCCCCGCACGTAAAACAGCGATGTATTCGGGTCGTTTTTCGCAAAAGTGTGGCAATTCATACAAGAATTGTCGGTGATATTGTAGTTGCAAATGTCTTTCGTATCAAAATTTTCGATGCAGCGTTGCTCGATTTTAATGCGCGAAAATACCTCATAATCAGGCTCTATAAGTCGGTAAGTGAGGTATTGGTCGATGGAATCTTTCAAAACGTGGATGCAAAAATCGTTGTATTGATAAAAAACGCCGCGTTCTTTTTCCTCAAAAACTGAAATTTTGATGTCGTTGCCAATTGCGGAAGACACCAATCGTTTCCAGTCGTCAATATCAAAACAAACTTGATTGCCGCTGCTTGATGCGTTGATTTTCAGGTCGTTGTATGAGGCGCAGACATATACAGAAAGGCAACTGTCCCTCACCAAAAAGTTGAGTGGCGCAATGTTGGGCGGGATGCTTACGTCGATGTAATCGGGATAAATATTTGGCAATGAGTCAATTGGCTTGGTGTTTTCTGGTTGCGAATTGCAGGATAGAAAACCAAGCAAGACAAGTATGGCGAATATTTTGGACAATGTTTTCATTTTTGAAGAGCTTCGATATAAAGAGGTTTCATCCGTTGGCGGTTGTTTTGGACGCAATATTTGTAATAATCAGCCTTGAATGTCTGCAACTGTCCCAAAATAAGGTCGGTGCATAGCAGATAATCGAGGGCGATGGTGTTTGTTGGGTTGCTGTCAAGGAGTTCGACGAGGATTTCGCGGCAATTGTCGTTGATGCGGATATTTTGTGAGCGGTTTAGGAATTTGCGTTTTTCAATAATTTCCTTTTCCACTTTCGGGTCGAGCGCATACGGATTGTGTCGAAGAGCCCAATCCTTGTAGAGGAGAGTTTTTTCGAGGATTCTGATGTATTTCGTCGCGATTGCCGTGTCGCCGGTAACGAGATTGATTTCGCACAACCGCTTGACCATCTTGATGTTGCGATTGTTGGGTGAGAATACTTGCGCCATTATTGCCGCACGTTCCGACATCGCCATATCGCCAATCAAATAATAAAAATCGTTCATCAGAAAGATGGCTTCATATGGCGATTTGTCGTCGATGTGGATAAGTGTGCCGAGTTCGGGGATTTTTTGAGTTTTGATTTTGTCGGGCAGTAGGTCTTTTTGCGCCTGAATCATATTGTAATAAATTCCCGATTGCGCCGTCATAGTGTCCTGACTCATAGCGAGTTGCTCCACCTTGTCGAAATGTTTGAAATAATATTCGGTAGCTACGGCATACGAAAATTCGGCGTAACTATCTGGCAGGGTGGGGGAGTGCAATCCGGGATACGAGAGGTTTTTGGCGTAGGTTGTTTGAAAAATCCGATGTCCAAATATTGGGATTATAAGTGCAATTGTTGGAATCACTAAAAACTCCTTTAATCTTTTGTCCTTCAATAATTTAATAGTATATAACGCCGCAAATATCAATTGCGCAAATCCCGCTATGTAATATATAATTACAATTGTGATTGCAGCAGACAGCAATCCTCCTTTTGGGAACAATTTTGTATATATATAATACGACAATACTCCTACTAATATCGATAATAAGCAATTAATATTAAACAAATTGTCAAATACAATAAGCGTTAAGTATATTTCTATTGTAATTGTGATAATTAAACTTGTCTTACGATTGTCGAATATTTTGTCGATACATTTGTAACTTGTGATTGCTATTAGCAAAATTGTAATTGCTGTAATTGCTGGTCCGGCGTATAGATAATAAAAAAATTGTGTCAAAAAATCGCCCGCCAGGCCCGTCAGCCACGAATTTTGGCTGAAATATTCGGCGATGTATTGTCGAGAATACACGAAAATCTGGTTTTGTTCCTGTATGAAAAAATGATATTTGTAGCACATTTGAAATACCATCATCGATACAAGCGACAAAACTAAAAATACGGCATTGTGAATTATTATCTTAATCTTTTCTTGTGTCATTTTCAATTGTAGCGGACGGTACAAATTTATGGAATACTTTTCATCCCGCCTAATTTTTTGAGCGGCGATAATGTTATTTTTTATTAACAATCCGTTTGTTTCGTGCGTTTTTTGTAATTTTGCGTCGTGAAACCAATTGCAAAAAATGAGAACATTTATTAGTCTTGCCAATTGTTTGTTGATGGTGTTGATGTTGTTTGCGCTGCGCACGACGGCGCAAAACCCCAACTACGTAAAAAAATACGGCAACCTATTGTCCCTCAAATCTTTCATATACAACGACGAGTTTGCATTCCACAATAGTTCCAGTGGATTGAGTTATATTCCGGCGTTACACTCGGGCGTGGGCGTGGGTGTATGGTGCAAGTATTTTCCGTTTGACGTTTGCTATCGTCAGGAATTGTCCCAAATCGGCAACAACGCCAATTATAAGCGTATTAAGAGCACCGACATGCAGTTGCGCGGCTACAACAGGTTTTTTGCCGGCGACATTTACATTCAGGAATACACCGGCTTTTACGAATCTATCAAAAACCGTTATCGTATAAAAGGAAGCATACTCGAAGACCTGCCTTACAATCCCGACATCAAGGTGTCGCAGTTTGACATGGTGGGCAAATATATCTTCAATAACGAGGAGTTTTCGTACAAGGCGGGGTTTACGGCGGGTGAGCGTCAATTGGTTTCGCAAGGCAGCGCAACGGTTGGTGCGGCGTTGTATTACTTGAGAATCCGCTCCGACAGCCTGCTCTTGAAGGAGCAGAGTTGCGACCTCCGCTCTTGCAATATAGGTGTCAACGGCGGTTATGCCTACAATTATATTTTTGGCAAACATTCCACGCTCTTTGCATCAGGAATGATTGGCCTCAACGCCAGCACATCGATTTTCAAGGAGGGCATTTCCGACAAAATCCACCTCTCGCCGGTGTTTCATTTCAAAGGTGCGTACTGGCTCAATTATGACAAATGGTCGTTTGGAATCACCGCAACCTACAACATCATCCACCACTCCCTCGGCGACACAATGACTATCTATGTGCATACGAGGCGCACGGAAGTGGTGGTGATGAGGAGGATTTGGGTGAAAAAAAATTAACGCGAAACTCTGCCGCTTGCGTCGCCGGACATCAATTTCTCGACTTCGGCTACGGTAACGCGGTTGTAGTCGCCGTAGATGGTGTGCTTGAGGCACGATGCTGCAACGGCGAAGTTGAGAGCCTTCTGGTCATCGCCGGTGTAGGTCTGCAGTCCGTATATCAAGCCGCCCATGAACGAATCGCCGCCGCCTACGCGGTCAACGATGTGGGTTATCTGGTATTCGGGCGACTTGTAGAGCGTCTTGCCGTCGTAGAGAACGCCCGCCCAGTTGTTGTGGTTGGCGTTGATGGAGCTGCGGAGCGTGGTGATTACCTTCTTTGCCTTCGGAAAACGGCTCATAATCTGCTGTGATACCGAGAGATAAGCCTCGGCAACCACTTTGCCACCTTCCACATTGACGCCTTCGGGTTTGATGAGGAGAGCTTTCTCTGCGTCTTCCTCGTTGCCAAGGATTACGTCGCAATATTTAACGAGTTCGGGCATTACCTCGTCCGCCTTTTTGCCATATTTCCAGAGGTTTTTGCGGTAATTGAGGTCGCAGGAGATTGTGATGCCGAGTTCCGATGCGGCTTTCAAGGCTTCGAGGCAAACGTCTGCCGCGCCCTGCGAAATTGCGGGGGTGATGCCAGTCCAGTGGAACCACTGTGCGCCGTCGAATACTTTTTTCCAATCAATCATACCTGTCTTGATTTCGGAAACTGACGAATGTGCGCGGTCATAAATCACCTTGGAAGCACGGCTCACTGCGCCAGTCTCGAGGTAATAGATGCCGATGCGGTCGCCGCCGTAGATGATGTCGCTTGTATCGACGCCAAATCCGCGCAACTCCCTTACGCACGCCTTAGCGATGTCGTTTTCGGGCAGGCGTGTTACAAAACTTACCGGCACGCCGTAGTTGGCAAGGCTTACAGCCACGTTGGCCTCGCCGCCGCCAAATGTTGCGTTGAATGTGTTGGATTGCAAAAACCGCTCGTATCCCGGAGCGGCAAGGCGAAGCATAATCTCGCCAAAAGTTACTGTCTTTTTCATTTTCGTGTATTGTGTTTGCTACTGATTATCTTTATATTTTACCGTTGCAAAAATAAGTTTTTTCTTTTTTATGTGCAAGTATTATTTTTTGCATATAAAATTGTTATCTTTGCTGTTAAAAATATAAAACAATATGGCAAAAAAGAAAAAACAGAAAACTCAAACTTTCTTGTCTGAAAAACAATACATTAAGGAGAAGGTAAGGGGACTCGAAATAGGCAAATGCTATTGGCGTCCACCGCAGAATGCGGCACAGGACGGTATGCAGAATGTTATAATTACTCGACTACATAAGGGTGGCAACATAAGTGTAGCAGTATTCCTTGTGGATATGTTTTGTCTTGGTGTTAAAGACACGTACTACAAAATGCGCGTAATCAAGTCGGATGTTCAGGAGGTTTTCTTGGACAGAGGAGAGTTTGTAGAATGTAGTTATGATGAAGCACACAATATGATATACGGTGCGATAGAATTTGCGGAGGATGCCGGTATCAAACCGCATCCAGACTTTGCGCTCACGCAGTATTTCTTGCAAGAGGACACCGACGACATTCCGCTTATTTCATACGATTACGGTAAGAATGGCGAATATTTTTTTGTCGCAGATTCTACATTAGAACTCAACCGTTTTCTCCCTACGTTGGAAAAGAACCTCGGCAAGGGCAACTTCAAATGTGTTGTCAAAGTGGACAGCGAACCAGACGATGATGAGTACGATGACGATGATGAAGAGTACGATGACGATGTTTTTGAAAAGAATCTTCGAGAATTAATGTCTCTATCTCCCGAAAAATTGCAGGAACGTTTGGCAAACAGTCCATTTGCACATCAAGAGCCACAGACCGAATACGCCTATCAACGGCCTATATATCCATCGCAAATGTCTCTTACAAATTCTCGTTTGTTTGACATCATTTCGGATCGCAGCAACCAAGCCGGCCTTTCGGATAATGAATTGAAAGAGATTGCCTCCATGGATAGAGAATCACTATGTGGCGATTTAGAAAAGATTGTGATGAATTATTTGTACCGTTTTTACAACGAAAACGAGGACGAAGACATCAATTATGGCGAACTCTGCAATTCTCTGATATTGCTTGGCGAATACGGCAGCCCCAGCACAAGTCTTGATGTAGTGATTGAAGTACTTAGGCAAAACAATGATTTTTATGATTATTGTTTTGGCGACTTTCTCAGCGACATACTTGCCGCCTCTATATTCAGGCTCGCAGACAGCGACGAGGGACTCGAAAAACTCAATCTCTATATGCGCGAACCGGGATTATATACCTTTAACAAGGTGTTTGTTTCAGAATGTATTGCTGCAATTGCGTATATGGACAGCGACAGGCGAGACAAGGCTATTGGCATTATGCGCGGACTATTGGAATATGCCATCTCATTGGAGAACCCGTTGCAATACCTGGACGGTGTTGTGGTAGCGTTTATTGTTAGCAGTGCAATAGATTTGGGCGCAATAGAACTTATGAAGCCAATTAAAAGGCTATTTGATATGAATCGCGTTGATATTACGGTGTGTGGCAATTACGAGGAAGTGGAAAAAGACTTGCTGTCGGGCAAATACACAAAAGACTTGTCCGTAGAACTCAACATCCGAAAAATCTTCGACAAAACAAAGTCTTTTAGTGAGTGAGAGCAATAATTGGATGGGGGCTGTCTAAAAAATAAAATTTCTAATTTTTTTAGACAGACTTTCTATTATGACAAATATACCCTCTCCTTTTCACCTCCTCCCTATAAAAATCCTTCACAGCCGCTGGACCGTCCCACCAAAAGCGGGACTTGGCGTCCAAAAGCAACGCCGCAGTCCGCGACTGCATAAATTCGGGCAAAACGTCTGATGCACTGCGGTTTCGTAACCGTTTTTTTTATCCCCACACAATCTTCTCCGCCAACTTTACAAAATAATCGTTGCTCCAAATATCCAATTCGGCGGGGTTGAACACGAAGGCGGCGACATCTTGTTTTACGGAATTGATGTCGGTGGTGGAAAGTTTTTCTTTCAGGAGTTTTAAGAAATCATTTTTGTCCATATTCTTGCCGTCAAATTCTCGGATGCGCGCTTGTAAATGTCTGAAATCGAGCGGTATATTATGGCGGACATACCACTCAAAATCATACCAATCGCGACCTTTGACACGGCGTTTCCAATTGCGGAAAACAAGGGCGTGCATTTTGCCCGCATAAAGACAAGGCAGCGTGAAACATCTTACCATAAATGAATATGGACGCAACAAAAGTTGTTCTTCTGTGTCAAAGTCAAGTGGAGGATCGGTGTCAAGTTCGATTTTGATTTTGATGGATTTCTTTGTCTGAAACTTGATGTCGTAAACCTCGGTATTCTCTTTGAGAAACGCCGACTCCACACGCCCAAATGTCTTTTTGTCCTTTTTGACAATCTCCACGTCCTTGCTCGCAAGCCGAAATTCTTCTTTGACAGAATCAAAAAAATTCTCAATGTGGATGCCGCTGTTTTTAGTTGTCAGCGAAAAATCCATATCCTCTGAAAATCTTCCCAACCCGTGGAATATTCTCAGACAAGTGCCACCGTAAAATGCAGCGTGTTGGAAAAATCCGCCCCTGTGCAATCCTACAAGCGCAATTATCTGCATTGTTTCCTGTTCGGCGTTAGGATTTTGATTTACAGAATGATTCGCTATCATTTCTTCATATATTGTCATTGCTTTATTATTTTTACCAAATTATTCAATATTTCCTTTTTGCGACCTTGTGCGGCGCATTGCTCGATTATTTTTGCATCAAAATCTCGCAGCGCGTCGGTGTCAAAGCGCAAATCATCCTCCAAATACGTTTCGAGGGCGGTTACGGAGCGGTCAGGAAGATAGTTGTCATACAAAATCATATCGCATAATGCCTTTTCGGGTGTCGCCAAAAGATAACATACGCCGTGTTCGTTACAATGCGTGATGCCGATGGAAAAATATTCTGGCACAGTCTGATAATACGAAAAACGTCCCAAATCGTTCTGAAACACCCTCGACCGCTTTGTGGTAACACTCGTCAGCGTAAAAACCCTTTCGGGTATCAATCCGTAATGACGCAACGCCCAATGCAGCGACAAATACGACGGTCCATATATGTGATTGGCACACAACGCATAGCTTGTTTCTATACCGCTCAACTGACTATTAACAACATACAATCCACGTTTGAGACGTATCAACTGACCGTCTTTCTCCAATGCCCTGATTTTTTCCTCAGGTGCCTTCAAATCCTTGTACAAGTTTTGTAGCACACCGACGGAAACAGGGACATTCCGTATCTGTATTAGTGGATTTGGTTTCATTCTCGTTATCGTTTTGGCACAAAATTACGAAAATTTGCACAGGAAACAAAGATTTTCTTTGTTTCCTGTGCAAATTTTCGTAACAAGATGAAAATCATCCTCTCCTTTTCACTTCTTCCCTATAAAAATCCTTCACAGACTCTGGGCCGTCCCACCAAAAGCGGGATTTGGCGTCTAAAAACGCCGCCAAATCCGCACCATTCGCATTTGCATATAGAGTATTTGAATTTTTTCGTCCATTCCAATTACAATCCAAAATACCTCTTCGCATTGTAGTACGAAATATTCTTCACGATGCCGCCGATGAGATCCATATCTGCCGGGAGTTCGCCGTTGGTGATGTCTGTGCCAAAAAGGTTGCAGAGTACGCGGCGGAAGTATTCGTGGCGGGGGTAGGAGAGGAAGCTGCGGCTATCTGTCAGCATACCAACCATTTGGCTCAGGAGTCCGTGGTTGCTCAGGCAGTTGAGTTGCTTCTCGATGCCGTCCTTTTGGTCGAGAAACCACCATGCCGAGCCCCATTGCATCTTGCCCGCCACGCTGCCGTCTTGGAAGTTGGCAATCATCGTGGCAAACACCTCGTTGTCGGCGGGGTTGATGTTGTAGAGGATGGTTTTTGCAAGTTGGTTGGTGGAGTCGAGACGGTTGAGGAAACGGCTCATCGGCTTGGCTTGCTGGAAGTCGCCGATGGAATCAAAACCAGTGTCGGGACCAAGAGAACCGAGGAGACGGCTGTTGTTGTCGCGGACGGGACCGACGTGGAATTGCTGAACCCAGCCCATCCTATTGACCTGCAATGCAAAACGATAGAGCACTGCGGATTGGAATTTGGGCAGTTCCATACCCTCCAACGCCTTGCCGGAGCGCACTTTGAGGAAGAGTTTCTTGGCGTCGGCATCGCTACACGGTGTGCTGTACAGGTAATCAAGACCAAAATCAGCCACACGGCAACCCACGCTGTGGAAAAATTCGATGCGCTTGTCCAATGCGTCAAACAATGCGTCGAAACTATTGATGTCCATATCGGCGGCGGCGGCGAGGCGGTCGATGTAGTCGTTGTATTTCTTTGGGTCGCGGGCGTTCATAGCCTTGTCGGGACGCCACGCCGGAAGCACCTTAAACGGACATTCGCTGTCCTTCAGTTTGATGTGATATTCGAGCGAATCCACGGGGTCGTCGGTGGTGCAGACAGTCTCCACGTTCATCTTTTTCAAGAGACCCCATACGCGGTAGTCGTCTTGCTGGAGGAGTTCGGCGGTGCGGTTGTAGATGTCTTCGGCGGAATCGGGATTGAGCAGGTCGTCAATGCCAAAATAACGCAGCAATTCCAAATGCGTCCAATGGTAGAGCGGGTTGCGCACGGCATTGGGAACGGTCTGCGCCCAAGCCTGAAATTTTTCGCGGTCGGAGCCGTTGCCGGTGATGAAACGCTCATTGATGCCGTTGGCACGCATTGCACGCCATTTGTAATGGTCGCCGTAGAGCCAAACCTGAGTGATATTGTCGAACTTCTTATTTTCGGCAATTTGCTGCGGAATCAGGTGGCAGTGATAGTCGATGATAGGGAGGCCTTCGGCGTAATTGTGGTACAATTCGCGCGCGGCGTCCGTCCTCAATAGAAAGTCGTTGGTGATAAAAGTTTTCATTTGATATTATTTTTACAATGCATAATTCATAATGCATAATTCATAATTGCCATCCGGCGGACGCCCAATTATGCATTATGAATTATGCATTATGCATTAAATTTATGCATTAACAATCGGTTTGTATTTTGGTACTAATGTTTTCATTATAATCCACGCAATCAGGTAAGCCACAGCGCAATAACAGAACACAATCATGTATGCGCCAGGTTTGCCGGTAACGCCGAAGAAGGTGAAGCCTTCTCCCAATTCTTCAGCATGGGTGAATAGTTTGCCGGAGAATTTGTTGATTGCGAATGAGCAAAGTCCGCCAAACAATGTGCCGATGCCGGTGATGGTTGCGATTGCGGATTTCGGGAACATATCGCCGATGGTGGAGTAGAGGTTAGCTGACCAAGCCTGATGACCTGCGCCGGCGAGACCGATGATGATGCAGGGCCACCATACCGACGACGATGCCAAGGGTTGTGCAAACATCGCGAATATCGGCAGGAATGCAAATATCAACATTGCCCTCATACGTCCTGCGTAGGGGTTCATGCCGAGTTTTTCGACGAAGATTTTGGGCAAGTAGCCGCCCACAATCGATACTGCCGTAACGATAGCGTAGAGTATGAAAATCAACAACTGTCCCGTCGTGGATGTGGAGGGATGCCCGAGTTCGGAGAAGTATGCCGGCGCCCAGAACAGGAAAAACCACCACACGCCGTCGGTCATAAATTTGCCGACGATGAACGCCCATGTCTGGCGGTATTTGAAACAGTCGAGGATCGAGAATTTTGGACCGTCGTTGTCAGCCTTGGCATCGGAAGCCTTTGCCTCGGATTCGGCAGCCTTGTCGGATTCGATGTAGGCGAGTTCTTCTTCGTTTACATACTTGCTCTTGGCAGGCGGCGTATAGAGCCACAGCCACGCGCCAGCCCACAGGAAGCCTATCGAACCGATGATGATGAACGCCATCTCCCAACCCATGTGTTTGGCAAGTAGCGGGATTGTGAGCGGTGCGGCAAGTGCGCCTACGGATGCGCCCGCGTTGAAGATGGACGTTGCGTATGCGCGGTCTTTCTTGGGGAAATATTCGGCGGTAACTTTGATAGCCGCCGGGAAGTTGCCCGCCTCGCCGGTCGCAAGGATTATGCGGCAGCCGAGGAACAGCCATACACTGATTGTGGATACCGTCAATGCAATTTCAGAGCCTTTTTGCACTGCGCGGAGGGCGTCGATATTTTCGATGCCAGCGAGCGACATTGTTACCACGCCGCACGCCGCGTGAAGGCACGCGCCCACCGACCAAATCACGATAGCCCAGATGTAGCCCTTCTTTGTGCCCATCCAGTCGATGAATTTGCCCGCAAATAGCGAAATCACCGCGTAAAAGATTGAGAATATGGCTGTTATGTTGCCATAGTCGTTGTCGTTCCAGTGGAAGTCAAGAGCAATGAAGTCCTTCCACGTGAGTGACAATACCTGCCGGTCGAGGTAGTTGACCGTTGTCGCCACAAATAGCAGCGAACAGATAATCCAACGAAATTTTGTCATTGTGTTAGTAGTGTAGATGATAGAATTTTAAGTGTTTGTGTGAATTGTTATTCTTCTTGTGATGCGTATAGACCCAATATAGTTCCGTAGAATATGTTGCGTCTGCCGAGCGAGAGATATTCCACCTCCACCTTGTCGGCAAATACGGTGTATTCTTCTTCGGGTGTGGTCTTGTATGAGAATACAAAACCATCGTCGGCGCGTTCCACTTTGAGGTAGATGCGTCCTATGAAATCGTCTGGCAAACGTTGCGATTTGATTTCTGCCTTTGATATGCCCGAATCGTCTTTTATTGCCTTTTGCAGGATGAGCATGCAGTCGTCTTCTTTGTATCCGATGCCAAATTCGTAGTTGTTGTCGTCGGAGAGAAACATTGCAAGTCCAGCAAATTCTGTGGGTGTCTGAGGCATGAAATGCATTTCGGTATTGATGGTGAATACATTGTGCATCTGCCTCAATCCTACGAAGCCGGCGTGGCACTGCGAGCGTATGTTGTTGATTTCCAAAGGCAATACAAGTCCCCGTTCTCCGTTGGGTACGATTGATACGCCAGAGGGGGTGCGCAATATCTCCCATTGCAGCGGGAGGGTGTCGGATTCAAAGTATTCTGTGTAAGTGAAGTTGCCGTGCGGTATGTAATGCGCAAATGCCGCCGTGTCTTTCTTGTATTTTGCGCCAAGGGGAGCGGTTATCTTGTTGGGTATGGTTTGACCGTTGCGAATCACGTATGGCCAGCCATTGTCCCATGTTACTTTCATCATGAAAGTCTCGCGACCTTGGTTGAAGTCGTTGTTTGGGGAGTATGGCCTGACGCCTTGAAACACTGCATACCAATTGCCGTCGTGAGCCTCCACCATATCAACACGTCCGGTGTTGGTTACCGCATTTTCGCGGCCGGGGGTAAGCCTGCGCTGTGTGAGTATTGGGTTTTGGCTGTAATGCTCGTATGGCCCCCAGATGTTGGTGGAGCGGTATGCGCACGTTGCAAAACCGTTGCCAAGTCCGCCGCCTTCTGAGGCGAGGAGGTAGTAATATTCGCCGATGTGGTAAAGTTGGGGCGATTCGAGCCATACAGGTTTTTTTTCGATATTGTCGCCGCCTATCATGATTATGCGGCGGTCGCCTATCGGTGTCATTTCCTTGGTGTCTAATTCCTGGCACCATATAGCCTTGCAATCTAAGTATGGAGGTTCGTAGTTGGGGTCGCCTTGGTTGATGATGTATGCCTTGCCGTCGTCGTCAAATAATAGAGAAGGATGTACGCCGCCAAACGCGTTGATCCACTTTGGGATGCTCCACGGGCCTGCGGGGTCCTTTGCCTTTGTGATGAAATGCCCGCCGCCGCCTACGAGCGTGCCGGTGATGTAGAATGTGTCGTCGTATTTGTTGTATCGGATTGTGGATGGATACAATCCTTGCTCCGCGCGCAGCGACTTGTTAAACAGGTACTCCTCCGTCGGGAATGCGTAGCATATCTGCTCCCAGTTGACCAGGTCGGTGCTGTGGAGCACTGGCAGTCCGGGAAAGAAGGCGTAGTTGGCTGTTACCATGTAATAGTCGTTGCCCTTGCGGCAGATGGTGGCGTCGCTGTATGCCCCTTGCAGGATGGGGTTGAATATTTCGCCGTTGCCAAGGTTTTGGGGGTTGAAAATCGGGTCGTTGCCCGTGTAGGTGAACGATGCAAAATAAGCCTGCCCCGGCGATACTTTTATATCTGAATTGCAGCCGCACAATAGCATTGCTGCGGATGCCAACGCTATAATTTGTCTTTTCATATTCTTAGTTTTTGTTTTTTTTAAGCAGCATAAAAGTATCTATATTTTTCCAATCTACAAAATAATTATCAAAAAAATTATTCCGCCCACTGAAAATGTTGATAGTCCTTGCTCCTCGACCATGAGCCGCCCCAGTTGAAGCCCGCTTTACGGAATAGTTGGTATGCGAGGTCTTCACGGTCTATTTTGTATTGGAATTGCGCCGTGTCGCGGTGGAAGGCGTATGGTTCGCCGTTTGGCGGCATTACGAATGGCTTGCCGTTGCGGATTGGGATGTATGGATTGTAGAGCGGGTTGATGTCTATGGCAAGGCCGTAACTGTGTTTTGAAATGTTTTTTGTGCCGGGGACGCAGCGGTAGTTGAAGCACGAGGTATTGTTGTCTGCCATAGATGCGTCGTCGTTGCCATCGTAATCGTCGATGAGGTGCATTTTTTCGATTCGGTAATTGTTGTCATAGAGCTCACGGAAAATCTTTAATACCTTGTCCGCGATTTTTTGGTTGGTCACCAATTCGCCCATCTGCGGCTTGCCCTCTGCGTTGCAATGCAGTAGGCGCAGATAACGAAGGTCGGAGCGTTGGAGGGTGCAGTTGTCGGGCCAACTCTTGCCCTGCATCTTTGCAAAAATTGCGTCGGGGATTTCTGAGGATACAAAACAATTGTCGATGCCCGTAATGTCTATTTCGGCCTGCGACACCACGCGCCCCGATGTCCAATTGTTGGCGGTAAGGGCGGCGGGCTTTTCCGCTTTGGGAGCGGCGGGCTGTTCGTTTTTGGTGGCGGTGGCTTCATTTTTTTGAGACGACGACTGCCTCGAACGCGTCTCCTCGTATGTAGCCCCGCCGCAAGATGCCAATGTCAATGCCATTATTAATATGAATGATGTTTTCACTGTTGCTTTAATTATGTTGATGAGGCAAAGGTAACGTTTTTTCGTGGAAACCTCAATTTTTTTCGTCGTGTGTCGATTGGTACTTGTTTAAGTATTCCAAAAACAAATCCTTTTGCGCTTTGCCTTGCATTTTGAAACTTCCTTTCAATTTGTTCCATATTGTGTCGGGATGCCAAATGTCGTTGCCGGTGTGTCGCAGCATCACTTTCCACATCCTGGCTGCATAATCAATCGACAGCGAATCGCTATGCCGCGCCATGTGTCCATACTCTTCCGCAGAACAGCAAAAATTATACGGTTCTTCTATCATAACCGACTCTTTGCCATCAATCTCGCATACATACATCGGCGAGGTCATAAAAAAGTTGCCAGCCGTTTTTTCGATACCGTTGGAGGCATGGTAATAAATCCTAAAATAGTGATACCACTTGTTGCTGTAACTACGGACACTAAAAATTTCGAGGTCAATTGGCTTGTCAATTGACTGTGCGGGAGGAATTTTCAGATTGACATTGTGTGCAACCATCGGCTCCGAAAACTCAGTCTCCACCTTATAATCATCGTAAAGGTGGTAAAACATCTTGCAGATTTCATATTTTGTAATGGTGATTTCGTCGCTGCCAAGATTTTTGATTCGCACGTCAAAATGGGTTCCATTGATATTGCAACGGTCGCCAAGGATTGTTACTGACACATAATCCCCCTCTCCCTGCGCGTATGCGGGGCGCAGGGTCAATAATACAATCGTCAATATGCCAAACAAACGTTTCATCATATTATGCCTCGCAACGAGATGCGTCAATTTTATTCCACATACACACGCTTGACTCTTTGCGCAATTCCCGTCAAAATCTCATACGGTATTGTGCCGATGGCCTGCGACATTTCTATCAACTTGGTGTTGGAGCCAAAGATGATGACTTCGTCGCCGACGCGGCAGTCGATGCCGGTGATGTTGACCATGCACATGTCCATGCAGATGTTGCCGATGATGGGGGCGCGGCGGCCGTTGACTTCCACAAAAAGATTGCCGTTGCCAAATTTGCGGTTCAGTCCGTCGGCGTATCCTACTGGAATCAGTGCAATGCGCGAAGGCTGTGTGATGCGGCCGCGACGGTTGTAGCCAACAGTTTCAGGTACGTCTATGTGCTTGATTTGTACGATGTTGGTCTTCCATTTGGAGATGCCCATGAGTTTGTCGGTAGCCTCGTATGCCACGCCGTAGAGTCCGATGCCAAGGCGCACCATATCGTGTTGGTATTGTGTAAGTCGCTCAATGCCAACCGAATTGCAAATGTGGCGCATGGGATTGCGACCCGTAAGGCGGCATATCGTATCAGCCATTTGCATAAAGCGATGTTCCTGCAATTCAGAGAATTGGTCTTCCGCCTCGTCGTCTGCCGCTACAAAATGTGTAAACATAGATTTCAGGTCGAGGATGTCGCCGCTGTTGTTGACAAGTTCGCAAAATTCTTCCAATTCGTCAGCCATGAAGCCCGAACGGTGCATGCCTGTATCGAGTTTGATGTGCACGGGATAATTGCGGATGCCACGTGCGCGGAGTATCTCGATGAATTTGCGGGTGCGCTCCGTGGAAAATAGGACGGGTTCGAGCCTGTAATTCGCCAACTGTTTGTAATTGCGACCGTCGTAGTTCATCACCATTATTGGCAATGTTATATTCCTGAGCCTCAATGCAATGCCTTCTTCTGCAAACGCCACGCAGAGGTAATCCACGGCGTTGTTTTGGAGGGTGTTGCAGAGTTGATACGAACCCGCGCCGTAGCAATTGGCCTTTACCATCGCTATCATCTTGGTCTTGGGTGCGAGGAGCGAGCGGTAATAATTGAGATTGTGTTTCAGGGCGGTGAGGCTCACTTCGAGGATTGTGTCATGGTTGCCGACATTGAAAAAATCGAATACATCGGCGAAGTCATCGTACTTTCTGCCCTTGAAAATGATGCCGCAGCCACGGTGGGTGTCATAATCAAAATTGTCGATGTAGTCCTGCGCGGTGTCGTATTTGGTGATGCGGATGTCGTCGTCGTGCGGTATCTGTTCAAAATATCCGATGAAAACTATCTTCCTGATGCCCGCGCTTTTGGCGAGGAAAAATAGTTGCGCAAAAAATTCCGACTTGGTGAAGTTTTCCATTTCGGGGTTGATGATGACCGCCGCGCGCTGTTCAAACTGATGCTGACGCGCCAGGAAGTCGAATGTCTTGGATATTGAGTAGATGTTGTTGACGGTAGAAAAACAGGATATTATGCCGATGTTCAGGTCGGCGTCGCGCATCTTTATCTGGCTGTCGGGTATGGCCAATGTCTCAAAAATCTTGTTGTGGATTTCGCTTTTGTAGAGGCCTTCTTTCACAAGATAACAGAGGCAATGCGCCGCGTCCTCGGCGTGTATGCGGTCGCAATATGGTATTGTTACCGAAATGTCCTTGCCTCGCCCGGTGAGTTGTATGCGGGCGTTGGTCTCGGTGAGTGTGTAGTCGATATTGAAATCGGCATCGTCCCAAGCCACGGAGTCGCGCTGCTCTATGTGCGAGATACAATGAAAATTGTAATGTTCTGGGATTTCGCATACTGCATAATCAAATGCGTTGTCGATGTGGCTTACATTCTCTATGAAATCCAATTCATCTACGTACCTCGTGGTGGCAAAAGTGGTGTGTTGCGCGCTCAGGAGCGTGTACATCCAATCTTTTAGGCAGCAATTGCCCCCACGCTGCGGCACGGCTATCACGCGGCCCTTGTACGCATCTATGACGGCGTTTATGTAAAGGTTGATGGCTGTATTGATGTTTTCTACCACGATGAAAGTGGCGTCGGGATAGTTGCGTTGCATATTGTCGTCATAATTAACAACTACAAAAACCCTCACGCCCATCTTGTACATCCGTTCAATCGGGTTGGCGGGGTCTTTGAAACGCCGGAGGTCAAAGTACATCGAATCGGGCAACGCCGCCGCCGTCGCCGCCCTGATGATTATCCGCTCGACTGATGATTCCGAATTTCCGTAAATATTTTTTGCCTGTAATATCGAGGCTATCTGTTTCGTATCCATAAATTTCGTTTTTTGGGGGAACGCCTTGCGGCGTTCTTTTTTTGAACGAAAATTACCGTGAATTTTTCGTCAATTATTTAGTGCCCTGTCGGGCAGAAATCTTACAAATTTATACAAATCACTCAAATTTTTTTGTTTTATTTGTAAAGATTTGTAGTATTTCTCGCGTAGCGACTCCCTAACAAATTGACGGTAATTTTTGTTAAATTGACGGTAATTTTCGTTTATAAAAAAGCCGCCGTAAGGCGGCGTCATACAGTGATTTATGCTAATTTGATTCCGTCGTCGGTGATGCTGATTACACGTGCCTTGTAGAGGCCGCCGATGGCTTTTTTGAAGATTTTTTTGGAGATTCCAAATTCTCGGTAGATTTCCTCCGGGGACGATTTGTCGCTGAGGGCGAGGAAGCCGCCGCGCTCGCGGATGCGGTCATAAATCTCCTGTTCGGTGGCGTCCACGAGTTTTACGCTGCTTTTTTCGAGCATCATGTCGATGCGGAGGTCGTCTTCTCGGATTTTTTTGACGTAGGCGTATGTGTATTCGCCCGAATGTACGGGGCGAAACATTTCGCTCTTGTATATCATTCCCCAGTATTTGCCGTCAACGATGACGCGGAATCCGAGGTCGGTCTCCTGTCCGACAAAAATTTCGCACTTGTCGCCGGGTTCGTACTCTGGCGGGCGCGTGGAGAGAAATCTGTTCAATCGTTGGGAGGCCACAATCCTCTGCGACGCCTCGTCGAGATATACATAGACTACGTATTTCCTGCCGACAAAAAAACGGTCTTTCTGCTCCGATTTTGGCACCAGCAAATCCTTGTCCAATCCCCAATACAGGAATGCGCAGAGCCTGTCGGCGGCTACACATTCGAGGTATGCGAAATGGTTGATTTCTGTGTAAGGACGCTGCACGGTGGCTGTAAGGCGGTCTTCGCTGTCGAGATAGACGAAGGCTTCTATCGTAGCGCCGGGCTTCACGTCCTGCGTCACAAACTTGTTGGGAAGGAGGATTTCGCCAAGATCCTCGCCGTTGAGGTACGCCCCGTTTGGCGACATCCTCAATACTTCCATTGTGTTGGTATATCCTATTTCAATCATAATTTTCTGCTGTTTGTTGCACGTCAATTGCTTGTATTTGACGTGGATTTCTTTGACGACAAAGATAAATAATATTTTCGGGATGAGCAAAAAGAATAATGGTCGCGACATTATAAATGTCATTGAAAAATTGACGTTTTTTTGACGGATAGAATTTAACCGATAATAACCGATTCTTATGTGGCGATTGTGTTTATTCTCCCATCATTTGCCCCCTCTATCCTCCACATCATATACCGTTTCAGCAAAAATGTCAAAAAATACGGGAAGGTGTAGAATTTGCCGTTGAAGCCGATGTTTTTGTGGCAGAGTTTGATGCCGTATTTTACGGAGGGGTATTTATCGCTGTCAATCAACGTGTTGAGCGATGGGGTGGAATTGTCGTTGGCTTTTACTTCCACGGGGACGGCTGAGTTGGCGTCCCTTACGAAAAAATCCATTTCCACTGTACCTTTGGCGTTTTTGTAATAATAGAGCGGATAGCCCGCCTTTGTGAGCATATCGGCTACAATGTTTTCATATACAGCACCTTTGTAAGTGTTGAAATTCTTGTTGGCGCGGAGGTCGGCTTGCGCCTCGTCGTCCAACGATGCAATCAGGAGACCTGTATCGCGGAAGTATAGCTTGTAGTTTTGCGGGTTGTAATTGCCTTTGTACGGAAGTTCGGGCAGGTCGAGGCAGTAGCAAATATTGACGATGCCGGCGTCGTTGAGCCAATCGACAACGCCGATGTACTCGCGGTTTCGTGCGCCGTGGGCTATTTTTGAAATCTGAAATTTTTTGTTGTCCTTCGCCAAAAATGCCGGGATGCTTTCATAGACGTTCCTTACTTTTGCCTTGTCGAGTCCGTAGGCGTATTTCGTGATGTCTTCGCCGTATGCGCGGAGCAACGCCCGCTGCGTGTCCAATATGCCTGAAAAGTTGTTTTTGGTAACGAACATTTTTACCACTTGCGGCATACCGCCAATAAGAATGTATTCCCTGAAATTTTGCATCATCACATCCATTACCGTCTGACTGAGCGGCTGCAATTGTTTCATATTATCAAAGAGGTCGTCAATCTGATTGTCCTTGTAGCCTTTTGCCCACAAAAACTCCTCAAAGTCAAGCGAATACATTTCATAGTCGATTTTGTAGCCCACTGACACCGAATCTATCTCCTGATAATTGATGCCCATCAACGAGCCGGAGCAAATGACATCGTATTTCTTGTCCAATGCAAAGAATTTCAGCGAAGTAGCGCAGTTGGCGCACGCCTGCAATTCGTCAAAAAATATCATAGTGTCGTTTTCTATAAACTTGAAGTCTGGATTAATCATTGAAATCTGTTTTACGACTTCATTTGCAGAAAAACCGCGTTCAAAAATTGTCTTATATTCGGGCGAGGTTACGAAATTGATTTCTACAAAACTTTTGTACTGTTGCGCAAAATTTTCGATGGAAAAAGTCTTCCCGATCTGTCGTGCGCCCTTTACAATCAGCGGCAAATGATTGGGATTTTTCTTCCATTCTGCGAGGTATTCGTCTATTTTTCGTCTAAGTTGCAGTGCCATAATGGATTAATGTTTGATTGTCACAAAATTCCGGCTCAAAGTTAGCGAAAAATCACAAAATTCCAACGTTTTTAGGGCGAAAAATCACAAAATTCCAGCATTTTTGCCCTGAAAAATCACAAAATTCCTTCTTGCTACTCGTTTGGCGGGGCGAAGGGGGCGTGGGTCGGGTTGTCGAGCTTCAAGTATGGGAATATTGAGGTGACGAAGGTGATGCTGCCGCGTGAGAGTTGGGAGTGGGCGGCGGCGTCGGGCAGAAATTTGGCGTGTTCGTCGATCTTGAAAAGCGTAACGAGGAACACCGCCGATATGAAATAAAACTTGATTGCGCCGAATAGCGCGCCCAATATTCGCGCCGACTGCCCAAGTATTGTGCTCTGCATCATCACCTGCACCTTAAAATTGACCCTGCTTATCACAAATACGAGACCGGCAATGAAGCACATCGTCATCAGGATGATGGCAAACAAATCTGGCACGTCGCTGCGGGAAGTCAGATGGTTGAACACCGACTTGGAGATGTTTACACAGATGGTGAGCAGCACCAATACCGCAAAGAAACTGATGCACTCCACAATGATGCCGCGCTTGTACCCCACCACTGCGCCCACTATCAGTAGCAGGCCTATGATGGCGTCCACACCGCTGCCAATTGGCACTTCTATGGTCGTCGTCGAATTCATATCGCAAATGTTTTGTTGTTTTACCAATTAATTCATACTAATCGCAATGCCAAGGTCATTTGCCAACTTCGCCGAGCGGCTTGTATGGTATCGCCTTGAATTGATAGCCCTCCTCTGTATATCGCTGCAACGTCTTTTCCAATGCGTAACGTTGACGTGGCGTCGCTTTGATGTTGTCGTGGAAGAGGATTATCGAACCGTTGCTCACGTAATCTACCACATTCTGCCAACAACGCTCAGGCGTTACCCGCGTGTCGTAATCCTTGGATAGCACGTCCCACAGGATTATCTTCCTGCCCTCCGAGAGCGCGATGGTCTGACGGTGTTTCATCCTGCCGTGCGGCGGGCGGAATAGGTTGGAATTAATCAGCGGGTCGGCAATTTTCACATTGTCGATGTAGTCAGCCACCTTGGTACGCAAGCCGTTGAGGTGGTTGAAGGTGTGATTGCCAACGCTGTGCCCCTCCGCCTTGATGCGCTCGAATAGGTCGGGGTATTTGCGCACATTGTCGCCTACGCAGAAGAATGTCGCCTTGGCGTCATAACGGGCGAGCATATCGAGTGTGCCAGGCGTCATCTCTGGTATCGGGCCGTCGTCGATGGTGATGTAGATGACCTTCTCGTTGTCGTCCTCCGGCACGAGTTTCCAGGTGTAACGCTTGAAAAAATGCCTTACCAGTTCTGGCGGATGTACAATGTAGTCCTGCATTGGCGTTGTCGTTTATAGTTGTCAATTATAATTATAAAATACCCCTACTGCAAGTCGTCGGTGAGCATATAGAGGTATATCTGCATAATCTGTTTCTCTTGGTCGTTGAGCCTTGTAAACAGATTGTAAAAATCCTCGCTCTCGATGTCGTAACCTGCCGTGTTGGTGAGCAGCGGCACGGCTTGCAACGTTTCGGCGTATTTGCCGGCGTAGAGGCGGGCGTTTTCGGTGTCTTTGTTGGCTCGCATCGTGCGGATGATTTCGTGCGCTATCGCAATTGCCCTCATATAATCGTCGCCGAGAGTTTTGGCTTGTTCGGGAGTGAGGCTTACGATGTGCTTGATTTCCTGCACGTTGTTGTCGGCAAATTGTGTGAGTACGGCTGATGCCTTGTCCTTGTTGCCGGTCCTGTAATACACGTCGGCAAGGAAAATGTCGTAATAACTCGGTGCAATCACGTCCAAGGGCATCACTTCGTAACATCTGTCGATTACCTGTGCCGCCTTCTTGTCGTCGTTTTCGGCTTTGAGCGCGTTGGCAAGTCTGAGAAAACCGTTTTTGATGTTCATCAACATTCGACTGTTGTTTTCGTCGATATATACCGACGGATTGTTGACGCCGCCCCACTCAAACTTGTTCATATAAGCGTCGTAGAGGATGTCGGTGTTGATGGAGCCTTTTTCGTAGGATGACGATTCAGTCTTGATGGGCAGAAAACGGTATGCCAAGCCGTCGAGCCTGAAATATCCGTCCAATCCCTGGTATGCCTCTTGACCGACCGTGATTGCAAAATAAATCGGTCGCTCCCAGTTGTTGTTGGCGAGGATGTCGAGTACGGCGAGTTGACCTTTGCGGATATAATTGCCAGGATGACGCCAAATCACGCGGTCAACGATTTTGGCAGAATCCTTGGCGGGTACCGTTCCGTTGTCGATTACCTTCTGCTTGTCCACAGGCAAGTAAAAATTGAAGGTGGGCGCAAAGTCGTATATGTCGCCGCCTTGGAGCGTAAGTTTGGTGGCGTCGTCGTCGGAGGCTATGAAATCCACGATGGTCTTCACCGGCACTGGCTCGTCTGAGATTATTTTGATGAGTTGGTCGATGTTTGATTTCACAATCGAGAGATCCTGTTCGTTGATGCCGTAGTCTTTTGACTTCAACGACAATGCGTTGACAAACTTAGCCATCATCAACGGCTGACCTTTGAGTTGGTGTTTGTTGACAACTGCATCGTAGTCGGCGGGCAATACGTTGCGCAGGTTGCTGTTGGTAATCAACGTGATGATGTCGTTTTCGCCTTTTACAACATACTGCTCGTATTTCGCCTTGTTGCCGAGGTATTTTTCGTTGAAAAACATCGTCGGAATCTCCTTCAAGTACGAGACGTCGCGGCTGCCTTCCACGAGTTTTTCTTTGGGGATGTTGATTGGCAACGGCGCCGATTCGTATGCACGGCGGCGCATCTGGTTGGTGTACCAATCGGCATTGATGTAGGCAAGATTTACTACTCTGATGTCTGTTCTGATGCCCTCTACCTCTTGGGCGTACCAGAGCGGGAAGGTGTCGTTGTCGCCGTTGGTAAATAATATCGCGTTTGGAGCGCACGATTCGAGGTAATTTTTGGCAAAATCACGCGCCGTGTAGCGTCCCGAGCGGTCGTGGTCGTCCCAGTTTTCGGCGGCGAGTATCATTGGCCCGCCCATCATACACAATGCCAACGCGCCACCAGCCGCAGCAACGTTTTTATTGAGGTATTTGTCGATGAGGCGACAGAGAAACGCCACGCCAAAACCAATGTAAAACGCAAAGGCATAGAAACTTCCGGCGTATGCGTAGTCGCGCTCGCGGGGTTGGTATGGCGTTTGATTGAGATAGACTACAATTGCAATGCCCGTCAGTACAAAAAACATCATTACAATCCAAAAATACCTCTTGCCGATGACGCCTTCGCGGTACATATAAATCATTCCAAGTATGCCGAGCAACAGCGGCAGGAAGTAATAACGGTTGTTGCCCTTGTTGTTTTTCAACGGTTCGGGCAATTGCGATTGGTCGCCGAGGCGGGCGTTGTCGATGAAACTGATGCCCGAAATCCAGTTGCCGTTCAATACATTGCCGTCGTTGCCCTGGATGTCGTTTTGCCGTCCCACAAAATTCCACATGAAATACCTCAGGTACATATAACCAATTTGGTAATTGAAGAAGAATTTGAGGTTTTGGGCGAAGGTCGGCTTTGCATTTTCGTCGGTGATGTCAGCCCAATATTTGTAGCCGTCGATGTGATGAGCCTCCGGGCTGTACATTCGCGGAAATACGGTGGTTGATCCCGGGGCATAAATGCGGTCGGTCTTGTAGGCCGCCACTTCATAACGTCCGTTGCGCTGAATGTATGTTGGGCTGCCGGGTTCATAGCCGAGCAGTTGGGAGTTGAAATATTCGCCGGTGATGAGCGGACGGTCGCCGTATTGTTCGCGGTTGAGGTACGAGCGCAGGGCAAACACATTGTCGGGGTTGTTTTCGTCCATCGGGGGATTGGCTGCGGAGCGTATCACAATCATTGCAAACGACGAATAGCCAATCAGAATGACCGCCACGCCGAGCAAAATTGTATTCAAGACCACCTTGCGTTTTTTGTAGGAATAATACAATCCATACACCAACGCGCCGAGCAGCAAAATTACGTAAATGATTGTGCCAGTGTTGTATGGCGCGCCCATTTGGTTGGTGAATAGGAGTTCAAATACCGAAGCGATATACACCACGCCGGGGATGATTCCGTACAGGATGCCCGCAAGAATAGCCACTGCCACCGCGAGTGCAATCAGGATGCCCTTGGTGTTGGGATTGTATTTTTTGAAATAATAAACGAACACAATCGCCGGTATTGCCAACAGATTGAGCAGATGCACGCCGATGCTAAGTCCCATCAGGTAACAAACGAGAATGAGCCAGCGGTTGGAATATTTTTCGTTGGCGACCGCCTCCCATTTGAGTATGCACCAGAATACAACGGCTGTAAATAGCGACGACATAGCGTACACCTCGCCCTCCACCGCCGAAAACCAGAATGTGTCGGTGTATGCAAAGGCTAATGAGCCAACCAAGCCGCTGCCGATTATTGAGATAGCTTGGAATGTTGATATTTCGGCGTTGGTAGTTGCGCCGTTTTGAGTGTTGCCAAGTACAATCCGCCGCGCAATATGCACGATGCTCCAATACAGGAACAGCACGGTAAATCCGCTTGCGAGAGCCGACATTGCATTAATCATAGCCGCCACAAGCGTTACGTCGCCACCTGCCAACAGCGAAAACACTCTGCCCATAATCATAAAAAGCGGTGCTCCCGGCGGGTGTCCCACCTCCTGACGGAACGCGGTGCATATAAACTCGCCGCAGTCCCAATAACTCGCAGTAGGCTCTATTGTAAGCAAATACGACACGGTGGCAATAGCAAACGCCGCCCATCCCGATATTGTATCTGCAAGTTTAAAGTTCTTCATCACGGTTTTTGTAATAATTCAACTTGCAAAGATAGCAAAGATTTTGGAAATATGGTGTTGCGAGATGGGAAAATATTTTTTTGCAATATTCATTTCGTTTTCTGGGTGCGTTTCGTTTCCCGTGCGCTCACGCACACGGCTTGGAGATGCCGCCCCGTTGGGGCTTGCAAAGAAAACCCTGTGGCAGAAGTTGCGCACAGGGTTTCGGTATTGATTTGATTCTGCCGTTGAAAAACAACGGTCTTACTTCATATTTTCTACTTCTGCGTCGATTCGCTTGCGGTTTTTCCTCTGATTTTCGGGCTGATACAGCACAATTGATTTTGCTTTGACGGTTCTCTTGACAATGTTTTTTTTGTCAAGTGTGATATTCTTGTCTTTACCAAATTCGCTGTGGTACTTGCCAAGTGGTATGTCGTCAAGGGTAACAATATTGCAAAGTCTGCCCGCTTCAATTTTGGCTGTAAGACCTTGATTGAGTTTGCTTGCCGCCATATTAGCAACCAAACCACCTACGCCGCCTATTCCCAGGTCAACGCTCAAATCAAGTTTTAACTTGCCCTCGCGTTGATACAGAGTTTCTCCGGTCGTGGTAGAACGCAATATGTATTCCACGTCCACATTGATTGAACTGCCCAATGTTGCCTTCTTCCACTCCTTGATTACAGTGAACAATGCCGCATCTGCGCCCAAGACGTTGTGGAATATTTTCAAATCACCGTTTAGAAACGGCTCGGCATCGTATGCACTTTCGTTTTGAAGCAATTCCATTGTCATATATGGTGAGAACACATAGTAGCCTTTTTCGCAGAGCGGACGATGCAACGAGCTGAAATACAATAATTTCGCGTCTGCAAAACTTGTCTGGTTGATTGGCGGCATAACCACAATGCTCGTTGGCTGCTGCGAGTACATCGTTGAATACTTCATCTCTTTTGAGATGCCACAGGAAGTAGTCAGCAGCGCGATTAATAAAATCGCACTATACAAAATGCCATTCTTCATCATTTCAACTGCTTTAAAATTCGACTTACGTAAACTTTGGACTCAGGGTAAGCCTCCATCTCCTTCTCGAAGTACTGTGTGGCAAGGTCTTTTTTGCCCTGTTTGAAATAGATGTAGCCCACCTCGGCATAGACTCCTGGGGGAACCACGCCGCCATCTTTCAGTCCATCTACTTTGCCCGCGCCACATACCATCCTTATTCCAACGGCTTTCAGAGCCTCTTCGTTGGCTTCCGTGCCGTTTTTCATAAGTTCGTAAGCGACATCATCATAATTGTACCACGCATACAGCGGAGCCTTCGGCGAGCAGGAAGGCAATACTGCTGCACAACTTAATGCGGCTACAATCATCAACTTCTTTACTTTTTTCATATACTTGAACTTTTAATTTAGTTGTCAATTGATTTACGGCAGGGTTATCTTCTTGACCTCCTGAGCCGACAGCATCAGTTTCTTTTGGTAAAGTACTTTGCCGTCTGCCTCCACCTTTATGTCCTTAGGACCAGTGGACACCTCATACTGTGTGCCGTGGGTATGCGCTTTCTTTGCTTTGATGACTTCTGCCTGAAACTTTGTCTTGCCGTCAAGTGTTACCGTTACAATCTGCCCCTTATATTGGTCGGGGCTTTCAAACAGCAAGAAAGCGACGTCGTCTTTTCCTGTTTGCTGTGCAACAGGGTATTTGCCCTTGCAGCCAACAAGCAAGACCATTGCGATTAGCGCAACCGCAGCAAATAGCATCTTTTTCATATCGTTAGTTTTTTATTTTTTGTTAATTTCCTCGATGATGTAATTTTCGAGATGATTTCTATCTATTGCGTCTGTGGATGAAACATTCACAAACGAATATTCGGTTTCTGGTGTGTCACCGCCAGTCATCACCACTTCCATTGTTCCTATTTCTTTGCCGGGCAATTCCACCTTCATACCCGTCTGTGGGTTGGTAACGGTCTTGCCCTTGGTCTTGATGCTGAATTTGTCTCCGACAGCAATACCTTGGCTTGCACCGCCGCCAATAAGGACTGCATCGTCGTCGTAAGAAAGGAAATACGTGCGCCACGGTTTGTCGGTGCATTTGTTGATGATATTTTCCACAAGTTGGTTGATGGCCTCGGAAATTGCCTTGTCGCTGAGTGTAGCGTCGTAATCCATCCTACCGCCCACGCCAAGTGTGGTCTTAGACGTAAGTTCAGCCTCTCCCTTTCCTTCGTCGGAATAGACAATTAATCCGGTAGAAACATCTACGAGCCTGATGGAAACCGCTGCTTCCACCATTTGTGTGCGGCTGCTACCCACTACGCCCTGTCTGCCGACATTTTTGCGACCGAACTCTGTTATCGAGCCAATGATTAAGTAGTCAGCACCAATTTTAGCAAAACTTTGATTGCCCGTCTGACACTCTTCAAGCAAGGATGCCAAGTCGTTGCGTTCCAAAAGCAAAAACTTGCCCGACGCAGCCAATTTCGAAGAAAGAATGTCCAGAGCCTGTTTGCCCATCGGGTCGTTCTCTTTGTCGTAAAACAAACCCTTGCCGTACTGCGTTTCGTTGGAAAATCTTCCAATGGCCACTTTTCTCTTGATTACTTTTCCATCTGTCGCCGTTGTAACAGATTCCGCTTGTTCCACGACTTTGGTCTTCCGTTGTGCTTGGGCTTGTCCTGCCATAAGAGTGGCAACAATGCCCAATACAACTATTTTGCTAAACATAGATTTCATAATGCAAGCGTTTTTAGTTTGATGTATTGATAATTTTGATTTATTTAACACTTGCAAATTTATATCCCATCTATTTCATAACCAAAGATTTTGAGTCGGAAATTCCGTATGTTTTTGTTCTTATTTTTTGTACAAATTTGTGTTTAATTTTCGGACATTGGGTTGCCGGAGGAGAGGTCTATGAAAAAATCGTGGTTAAGAACCTTGCAGATTGTTTTTAGGAGTTCAGTGTTGATGTCGTGACTTCTGAAAATATCGTAACAGGCAGAATGAGAACGGTTGATTTGACTTTCAAACCATTTGACGGTGCGGCCTTGGCGTTTAAGTTCGGCTTTTATCATTTCTCCTATGTGTTTGTCCATAATGATTATGTTTTTTGCAGCCTGAACTTAAAGTTCCTATTTCCAGACGATAACAAAAAAAGCGTGGAACTCTTATTCCGCCCGTTCCACTTGTTGAGGTCTTCGCATTACCCGTATCGTCAAAACGGACAGCGAATACCCACGCATATATCATAAAGGCACACAAAAACGCTTTCGTGAACCAATATAACATACCAAGGGCATTTATCGCTGCCATATTTTTGACGATACATTTGAAAGTTGCGAAGTTCCAACAAGTCAACAATATAGCGTGAATAAACGCCTTCAATTAATATATATATCCTCCTTAATCTGTATAAGAAGAGATGGCACAAAATTACAAAAAAAAATGATTGATGAAAAATTTAAACAAAAAAAACTGAATTTTTTTCCGCGTGATGTTGGTATTGTAGCGCCAACGGCGCGAAAACACAAAGCCGTGTGCGTGAGCGCACGGAAAAAATGAATACGCACGTGGAAAATGACGAAAAACGTTTAGTGGAGTAAGCGATTTTTGGCAAAAATTGGTTTAGTGGAGTAAGCGATTTTTGGCAAAAATTGGTTAGTGGAGTAAGCGATTTTTGGTAAAAATTGGTTAGTGGAGTAAGCGATTTTTAGCGTAGTAAGCGATTTTTTTTACAGTTGATACATTTTCCATCATATTATCCGTGCGCTCACGCACACGTCTTGGTGATTACGCCCCGTTGGCTTGTCGTCGGCATAATAGCGCCAAGGGCGCGAAAACTCCAAGCCGTGTGCGTGAGCGCACGGAAATGATACGCACGGAAACAATGCGCACGGAATAATGGAATTATACGCTCGAAATCAATCGGTCGCAAAAACCTACCTTATCGCCTTTCCTACCTGTTCTGCAATAGCCTTCATTCCCTTAGCCGTTGGGTGTCCATAACGCTTTTCGATGTTTTGGAGTTGGATGCAGGGAATGGAGTAATGTTTGCAGATGGTGAGGGTGGATTCCACAATGTCGGGGCGGAGTTCGCTGTTGATGATGAAGTAGATGTCAACATTCGGGTAACGCGAAAGAGCATCGTCGAGAAGTTTGGCGAGGGCGGGGCGGTATGTGTAGAGGTCGCCGCGCTTGAAGTCGGAGTATTGATAGTTGCCAACCTTTGCACCCGCCCAACTGTCGTTGGTACAGCCAAAAATCAACAGAATGTCGGGGCTGCCAACGCGTGGAAGCCTTGTGATGAACGAGCGTGGCGAATAGTCGTCGTCATTATAACCTGTATAACAGATAGTTGCACCGCTGTACGATTCGTTTTTTTCCAAGAGGTAGCCGCCTTCCTTTATCAACTGCCACCACCACGTAAGGCGCACGTTTACAACGTCTGAACGTCCCGTGTCAACCTTTTGGAAATACCACGGCTCGTTTTCCGCTGGGATGTAGCCCTCGAATGTTGAGTACGAATCGCCAAGAATTGAGATGCGCTTCTTGGTCTGCGCCGTTGTTGCAGCCTGAATACCAAGGCACAACAACATAATTAGGATAAGATGTTTTTTCATAATAGTATGGATGTTAATAATTAAATTAGAATCCGGGCCAATTTTCCACAACCCTTACTTTGATGTCGGCGAAATTGTCAACAATCTGCACTTTGAGTTCGGGCCAAGTGTCCACCACCTGAAATTTGCCGCACTTGTCGGGCCAATTTTCCACGATTTTCACTTTGAGGTCGGGCCAATTTTCCACAATCTGCACTTTCAAGTCCGCCCAATTGTCAACAATCTTTATTTTGCCGTAAAGTTTGTAAGTCTTGCCGTCCTTTGTGATTGTGCAGGCATCCTTGTCGATGGTGACGTCGCCAAATACCTCCACGGGGTGATGGATGTCAATGTGATGATCCACCGGTTGCCATTTCATCTGCGCAAAACCAGCGAAGGGCAGCATTAGCAGCATCATCAATATTATAATCTGTTTCATAATAATCTTCGTGTTAAGATGTAAGCAGTAAGTTTTTGCAAAGATATTTTTTTTGTAAATGTGAAGGAAATTTTTTTGCAAAAATATAATTAAAAAGCATAAAAAAATTTTTTTGCATTATTGCAATTTTCACCTTATATTTGCAAAGTCCCTTGAAAAAGTGGCGCGAACACCCAAAAGTCCCTTGAAAAAGTGGCGCGAATGAGCAAAAAGTCGTTTGAAAAAGTGGAATGATATGCTGAAACGTAAAGTAATTCAACAACTTAGAGAATGGAAAGATACTCCGGGCAAAAAACCGTTGGTAATCAAAGGTTGTCGTCAGTGCGGCAAGACCTTTGCCGTCAGGACTTTTGCCAATGACAACTATAAAAATGTTGTCTATCTCAATTTCATCGAAAACACTGACCTATCGGTTGCTTTCGAAGGACAGATGAACGTTGACGAAATCGTCCTCAACATCTCGTCAATTGTAAAGGATGTGATTTTTGAACCGCATAACACTTGTATTATTTTTGACGAAATCCAAGACTGCCCGAGGGCGCGTACATCTCTTAAATTTTTTCATCTTGATGGGCGGTACGACGTAATCGCAACGGGTTCGCTTCTTGGCGTGAAAGGTTACGGCGACAAAAACGGTCAAAAGGCTTCCGTACCTGTCGGTTATGAAACCATAATCAATATGTTTCCTCTTGATTTTGAGGAGTTTCTGTGGGCAAACGGCATTTCTGATGCAATCATTTCTAAATTACAAGAATGTCTCGACAATGTAACGCCCGTGCCGGAGGCGATACATCTGCAAATGAAAAAACTTCTTCTGCAATACATCATTACGGGCGGAATGCCTGAGGCCGTCAATGCCTTTGTAAACACCCACGACCTCAATCAAGTGCTTAATGTTCAACGTGCTATCATCAATGAATATGAAGATGATATGATAAAATATGCCGACGACAGCATCAAGTCGCGTATTCGTGAATGTTTTGAGTCAATCCCACAGCAATTGAGCAAGGAAAACAAGAAGTTTCAATACTCATTAATCCGCAAAAATGCCAAGGCGGCACACTACGAAGGCAGTCTGCAATGGATAGAGGACGCGGGCATTATTTGCCGTTGTAGAAACTTGCAAATCACAGAGTTGCCTTTGGACGGCAATGCGGAGAATGATGTTTTCAAAATTTATATGGCAGATACGGGGCTGTTTGTATCAATGTTGGAAAAAGGCACTCAGGCTGATATTCTCCAAGGTAACCTTCTCGCATACAAAGGTGCTGTGTTTGAGAATCTTATAGCGGATATTTTTTGCAAAATGGAACGCAAACTATATTATTTCCGCAAGGATTCGGGGTTGGAGGTTGATTTTGTGATGCGTTACAAAGGAGAATGCACTCTTGTGGAGGTGAAGGCTGCCAATGGCAATGCCAAAAGTACCAAGACCATTCTTGCTCATTATGAAAAATACCACGTAAAATCCGCAATCAAACTCGGCGATTATAATGTCGGTTACAAAGACAACCTATTGACACTGCCGCATTATATGGCTTTTTTGCTGAGGGAGTATTGATTCCGACAACGGGTTATAGAAGCAAAAAGCCGCATCCTGGATTTTTCCCAAGATACGGCAAGTTGTTTGTCATTCCGAAATGGAATGTGTGAATTAGAACTTGAAGGTCAAAGCGACACCAATGACACCTGTTGTACATTTATTGTCGCTGTCGCCCTTTGGTACGAGGTTAGAAAGACCGAGGTCATACGTTACCCTGAACCCAAGATTGCTTGAAAGGTCGAAACCTGCGCCGAAAAGCAAACCTACATTCATACGCTTGATGTCGTCTTCTTCGCCGTTGCCGAATTTTGCTGACTCAGACTCCTTTTCTCCGTTATACTCAACGGTTTCCTTTGCGGAAAGACCCAATCCAAAGGTCGGACCAGCGAGGAAGTACAGAGTGTTGTCGCCCATAGCAAGATTGGCTCTCAGGTTGACTGGGATTGTCAGGTACTGGATGGCGTACTTGTCCTTGAGTTCTTCACCTTGTTCTTTGTATGTGAACTTGTAGCCCTTCTGCTCATACTGCAGACCTGCTTCAAGAGCGAGAAGTTCGCTGAAGTTCATATCGGCAAAAACGCCAACGTTGAGTCCTGGGAGCATCTTGATGTCGTCCGCTTTTTCGCCACCCGATTTTATAGTTGCCGAAGAAAGATTAAGTCCGACCTTTGCGCCGAAACTTAATTCCTGCGAGAAAGCAGGCGTTGCCAAAGCCATAACTGCCGCAATGACAAGTAGTTTGATTGCTTTCATAATTGATTGTAATTAAATTAGTTAATTAATAATGTTACTTCGTGTTTGCCATTTGTTATTGCCAAATCTTAACAGTTGTTGACTACAAATGTTAAACTTTGCAAAAGTACATTCTATACTATTTACAATCAAACATTTTCAGGCGGATTTTCCGTATAGTTTTGTGCTGATTTTCCGTACATTTGGTTGGAATAGTCTATAAAAAAGTCGTGGGAGAGGACTTTGCTGATTGTTTTTAGGAGGTCGGTGTTGATGTCGTGACTTCTGAAAATGTCATAAACGGCAGAGTGCGAGCGGTTTATCTGAGACTCAAACCATTTGACGGAGCGTCCTTGGCTGCGAAGTTCTTCTTTGATGAGTTGTCCGATGTGTATGTCCATTTTGGGTTGATATTAGTTTTTCGCCCGAACTTAAAGTCCCAATTTTCGGACATCGCACAAAAAAAGCGTGGAACTCATACTCCGCCCGTTCCACTTCTTGAGGTCTTCGCATTACCCGTAACGTCGAAACGGACAGCGAATACCCACGCAGTATATATAGGCACGCAAAAATTACTTTTCACGTACCGATATATTACTCGAATGGGCATTTATCGCTGCCATATCTCTGACGTTACATCTGAAAGTTGCGAAGTTTCAAGAAGTCAAAAACATAGCGTAATAAACGCCTTAGTATATATTAATTGCCTCTCCTCACCGCACTCGGTGCGAAAGGTCTGCGCAAAGATAGTTTTTTTTATTGAAAACAGTCGCATTTTTTTGCATAAATCGAAAAAAAATGTTTTCTTTGTGGCAAAACATTTTCAACAATGGACAAAAAGGACATATTTTATATAAGCCCTATAACTGATTTCGGGTTCAAGAAGTGTTTCAGAGATGAGGTGGTGATGAAAGGCTTCCTCGTTGCGTTGTTTGAGTCCGTAGGCATCGAACTCAAAATAGAGAACATTACGTACTTGAACAACGAATCAGACGGAGACAAGCAAGACCGGCACAGAATAATTTACGACATTAAGTGCAAACTTGACTCCGGCGATGAGTTTATCGTAGAGATGCAAAACGAGCGGCAGTCCTTCATAGACAGACGAATGATGTACTATATGGCACGTGGCATATCTCAGCAAGGTGTCGTAGAAGGGCGCAAAGGGAAGAAGAAAAAAGAAATAGAGAAAAGAGGCTGGGACTACAGCATTAACAAGGTCATAGGCGTGTTCCTTCTCAATTTCACAATCCCTGGAGAAGAGAAATACAAAGTTTCAAGGCACTGCATAGTCAATATGAAAAGCAAGGAAGTAAGCAATGACCTCCTTGAATTTTGGAAGATTCAGTTGCCGTATTACAGGAAAGGCAAGTTCAAAGAAAAAAACTGCAAGACGAGCCTTGACTATTGGTTGTTCAATTTAGCAAATATGGACAAAATGAAAACGACAATGCCATTTACAGAAAAGAGTGCGGGTTTGTTTCGACTTAACGAACTCGCCAAATACCATTCTCTTTCATACGCCGACCAAGAGCGGTATCTGAAAGAGTATGACGATTACGTTGTTTATAATGACGTGATGAATTTGAAGGAACGCGAAGGCGAGGCACGCGGCGAGGCGCGTGGTGAGGCGCGTGGTGAGGCGCGTGGAGAAGCTCGTGGCGAGCAAAAAGCCAAATGTCAAATCGCTTACAAACTGAAAATGAAAGGCAATTCCATCGATATGATTGCGGAGGTTACAGGGCTGTCGCCCGAAGAAATTGAAAAGTTGTAACCCTTGGCTGAGTCGTAAATTGTCAAAAAAAATAATACGCCGTTATTTGCGTGGGATGTTTGTCCTTGTCCGCAAATAACGGCGTATTGTGTATTAATACTCATTCCACGCCTTGATATTCAAATCGTCAACGCCATAACGCAGGAATGCGCGGATGAAGGCGGCGGCGAGGCGGGCGTTTGTGAGGAGCGGGATGTTGAAGTCGATGGCCATACGGCGGATTACATAATCCTTGTCCAACTCCGTCTTGGAGAGGTTTTTGGGCACATTGATTACGAGGTCAAACTTGTGCTCCTTGATCATTTCGGCGATGTTGGGTTTGCGGTCGTCGTCGGGCCAATGCACCACAGTGGTCTCCACGCCGTTTTCGTGGAAGAAATTGGACGTGCCGCGTGTGCAATAGATGTTGTAACCCTTCTCCTTCAACTCCTTGACGGGATTGAGGAGCGTCATCTTGCTCTTCAACGGACCCGACGAAATCAGGATATTTTTCTCCGGGATTTTGTAGCCGACGGAGAGCATCGATTTGAGTATTGCCTCATAATAATTCTCACCCAAACAACCAACTTCGCCCGTGGAAGCCATCTCGACGCCAAGGGTCGGGTCGGCCTTTGCAAGACGTGCAAACGAGAATTGCGGAGCCTTGACACCAACATATTCGAGGTCGAAGAGTGTCTTGGCGGGAGGCGTTACTTTCAATCCCAACATAATGTCGGTGGCGTATTCTATGAAGTTGCATTTCAACACCTTAGATACAAACGGGAATGAGCGCGATGCACGGAGATTGAGTTCGATGACCTTCACGTCGTTGTCCTTGGCGAGGAATTGCATATTGAACGGTCCGGAGATATTCAACGCCTTCGCCAACTTCTTGGCAATCTGTTTGATACGGCGGACTGTCTCCACGTACAACTTTTGCGGAGGGAACAGCATCGTGGCATCGCCCGAGTGAACGCCCGCAAATTCCTGATGTTCGCTGATGGCGTACAATACCAATTCGCCGTTCTGCGCAACTGCGTCAAAATCAACCTCTTTGGTATTTTCCAAGAATTGAGTAACCACCACGGGATATTGCTTGGAAACCATTGCGGCGAGTTCGAGGAAATGTCCAAGTTCGGTCTTGTTGCTGACCACACTCATCGCCGCGCCCGAAAGCACGTATGAAGGACGTATCAGGAGCGGGAAGCCTACCTCGTCGGCAAATTTCATAATGTCGTCAACGTGAGTGAGTTCCTTCCATTTGGGTTGGTCGATTTTCAGACTGTCGCAGAGTTCGGAAAATTTGTTGCGGTCTTCCGCCTTGTCGATGTCGAGCGGCGATGTGCCGAGGACGGGGACATTGGCTTCGTAAAGACGCATCGCGAGGTTATTGGGAATCTGCCCGCCGGTGCTAACAACCACGCCGCGAGGCTGTTCGAGGTCGTAGATGTCGAGGACGCGCTCGTATGAAAGTTCGTCAAAATAAAGACGGTCGCAAGTGTCGTAGTCGGTGGAGACGGTTTCAGGGTTATAATTAATCATAATCGCCCTAAAACCACGTTTGCGGATAGTGTTGATGGCATTGACGCCGCACCAATCGAACTCCACGGAACTGCCGATGCGGTACGCGCCCGAGCCGAGTACGATTACCGACTGTTTGTCGTCATAAAAATCGATGTCGTGCTCCGTGCCGTGGTAGGTGATGTAGAGATAATTGGTCTGCGCGGGATATTCGGCGGCGAGGGTGTCGATTTGCTTTACAAACGGCGTGATACCCAATGCCTTGCGGTGTTCGCGCACTTTGAGCATATCGGCGGTGATGTCAACGGCTGTATGCTTATAGACGATTTTGGCGATTTGGAAGTCAGAGAATCCGGCGCGTTTGAGTTCGCGCATCATATCGTCGGTTATCTCCTGAACGTTGTTGTATTTCTTGGCCTTTTCGCCGAGGTCAAAGATGTATTTTAGTCTGTAAATGAACCACTTGTCTATCTTGGTGAGGTCGTGGATTTGGTCAACTGTAAAGCCATTGGCAAAAGCGTCCGCAATGGCAAAAATCCTCATATCCGTAGGCTCGGTGAGTTCCTTTTGGATGTTGTCGATGTGCTTATTTGCGATGAATCCGTGCATACCTTGACCAATCATTCTCAGACCCTTCTGTATTGCCTCCTCGAAGGTGCGTCCGATTGCCATAATTTCGCCGACCGACTTCATCGCCGAGCCGATTTCCTTGCTGACACCCACGAATTTATTGAGGTCCCAACGCGGGATTTTCACAACGCAATAGTCCAACGCCGGCTCAAAACAAGCCGTAGTTACCTTTGTAACAGTGTTTTTGAGTTCGTGGAGACCATAGCCGAGACCGAGTTTTGCGGCAACGAATGCGAGAGGATAGCCTGTCGCCTTAGATGCCAATGCCGACGAGCGCGATAGCCTTGCGTTGACCTCGATGACGCGGTAATCCTCGGAGTTGGGGTCGAGGGCGTACTGCACGTTACATTCGCCCACGATGCCGATGTGGCGGATTATCTTGATTGCAATTTCGCGGAGTTTGTGGAATTCGGAGTTTGTAAGTGTCTGACTTGGAGCCACAACGATGGATTCGCCGGTGTGGATTCCCAATGGGTCGAAGTTTTCCATATTGCAGACCGTGATGCAATTGTCGTAACGGTCGCGCACCACTTCGTATTCGATTTCCTTCCAACCTTTGAGGGATTTTTCCACCAAAACCTGATTGGAATATGTGAACGCCTTTGATGCAAGGCTGCGGAGTTCGTCGTCGTTGTTGCAAAAACCACTTCCAAGTCCACCCAAAGCGTATGCGGCGCGTAAAATGACGGGGTAGCCGAGTTCGTTGGCGGCTTTCAAGGCTTCGTCAACGGTTTCTGTGGCGTGGGATTTGGTGAAGTTAACATTGATTTCTGCCAACTTCTGATTGAAAATGTCGCGGTCTTCGGTGTCGATGATTGCCTCTACGGGCGTACCGATGACGCGGACGTTGTATTTTTCCAAAATGCCCTGACGGTGGAGCGCAACGCCGCAGTTCAATGCGGTCTGCCCTCCAAACGACAACAAGATGCCGTCAGGACGCTCCTTGGCAATTACTTTTTCGACAAATTCGGGCGTTACGGGCAGGAAATAAATCTTGTCCGCCACCTTGTCGGAAGTCTGCACAGTGGCGATGTTTGGGTTCACGAGGACGGTCTCGATGCCTTCCTCTTTGAGTGCTTTGAGGGCCTGCGAGCCGGAGTAGTCAAACTCGCCTGCCTCGCCAATTTTCAACGCTCCCGACCCCAGGAGCAACACTTTGTGGATGTCCGTGAATTTCATAATTGCGTGCTATAACTTTTCACGCCGCAAAGGTACGAAAAAATCCTATGACGGCAAAGTTTTTTCGAGATGATACATTATAAATAAAACGCTTAAATATTTGGAGATTGAAATTTTAATCTGGGTATTTCTGGTATAGGTTATTTATCTTATTAATATTCAATGTATTAATCGATATTTAACATTTTATAACAAAATAAATGATTGGCAAATTTGCCAATTGAAAAATAGTTTTATAATTTTGTCGCAAATTCAATTTTAAAGTGGGGGCACCACGATAAAAACGTTTGATTGAATATGGACAAAAATCTAAAAAAATTTATGGACATCCCGACAAAATCCAAGGCTCAGATTCTTGATGAGCATTATGTCGAGGTTCAGACATCTGATGGCGAAATTTTCAAAATTGTGTCCGATGTCGCAAAGTATAGTAGTGAAGAAACAAAGGCGTATTTTCTTCATTTGATGGAATTTATTTTCGACAAAAACTTCTCCGACGACAAAGAAGTGATGGTTGACAGAATCAGTCGGGAATTTTTGCTAAATGCAGTTCCTTCGATGGGTGTCGGTGCGGGCAACCGGCAAGGAGAACGCGTGAGAATTGGTCAACGCATTCGTGAACTACGCGAAGCAAAAAGGATGGAAGCAAGGGATCTTGCATTGTTGGCAGGTATTGATGCTGCCAATCTTTCACGAATTGAACAAGGAAAGTATTCTACAGGCGTAGATATTCTTTCACGTATTGCAATTGTGCTTGACGCTCATCTTGACTTAATCCAAAATAGATAACAATGGAAAATAGGGATTTGCTTGGAGTATTCGACTGCGAAGTTCAGTGCGAATACAAGGGAGAGGTATATTCTGTTCGTAACAATGGAGCCATTATGCGCCATAAAAAAGATGGGCACAAAATGCGTCCAAAAGATGAGGTGTGGACTTTTGGCATAAAAGATTCATCAAAAGGGTATATGATGTTTATTAACAATGCAGTTCATCGCATTGTGGCGTTTGGTTTTCTGGGAAAACCACCTGCAGATGATTACGTCGTAGATCATATAGACACTAACCGTTGTAACAATCGGCCTGAAAATTTGCGTTGGGTCACCAAATTAGAAAACGCACTAAATAACGAAGCAACATTAAGAAAAATTATTGATTGCTGTGGAAGTGTTGAGGCATTCATCGAAAATCCGTCGATTCTAAATGAATATGCCCATTATTATCCAAAATTTGAATGGATGCGGACAGTAACAAAAGAGGAGGCGAAAAATGCCTACGAAAATATTTCTAATTGGGCCAAAGACACTCGCAAAGCAATGTACATCGGAGGAAACAAGTTTACAGGCAAAGTCTTTGAACCGCTGACTCCCGATAAAACTATACTGGATTCATTGTCACCGAATGCATTGCAGAAAAACTGGGACGAACAATTGGAATTCCCATATTGCACAAATTCAGAATCATTAGAGGAATATCATCAACATCTTTCCAAAAACTGTATTTTCGCAAGTGGTGAAAATATTGTTTACAAGGAGATCAACCATCGATACGATGCAATTAGAGAAGTTATTCATCTAATATTGTCATCACCAAACCGAGAGACCCCCTATATTGTAGCAATGGTTACATTGAACGCAAGAAAACAATTTCTCCACGAAGTTCTGAAAAAATACACAACAATTGAATTGGCGGAAAAACATTTCAAAGGTATGGAAATGAACCTTGTGTTCAATAGTAATAATTCAAATTTAATTGATGGCAATTGTTATTCGACTTTCAATGACTACGATTATTGCCCCAATATTAATGAGAACGACTACTCTCCCAATTTAACAGATCTTATGGAGAACTATCAACCGCAATTATACGATTCTATTACAAAAAATGCGGTGCAAATAGATTGGAAAACACCAACCGAGTTTATTCTTTGTCCTAAGATGACATCCTCGTTGAAAGAATACTATGATAATCTTTCAATTGGCAAGGTATTCTGCAAAAATTGTTATGGGGAATCCTCTATTGTCGGTTTTGCTATGTTCAAAGATGGCAAGGCCATTGGCGTTGTAACCCACAATGACAATGTAAAACCGACCGCTTGCTGCAAAATATACATTAGTGGAGATAAATTCGCCCACGAAAGTTATGGTTCGTATTTCGATGAAAAAGGAGGTGAACGTTTTCTGATCATGGCACAAGGATTGGAATGGAAAGGTGGAGAAATTTTTGATGATTTATGCTAATGGTTATACATTATGAATAAAGTAGTTTTATTTGTCACAATGATTTTCTTTGCGTTAACAACATACGCACAGGAGAACGAGGTTAGCACCACAACCTCTGTCGAACATTACAAACTGTTCGCAACACAAAATATGTGGACGTTTCTGAAACTTGACACACGCAACGGTCGCCTTTGGCAAGTCCAATATGCAATGAAGGGGGGCTTCAATATCTAAAAATACGCAGATAATTTGTCAAGGGTTCATTTTTTTTCGCTTAAAGCAATGTTTTTCTCAGATATTATATTTACCTTTGGCATGTCAATGAATTTCAGTTGCTTTGATTTGCAGCACTAAGGCAAGTGAAGTTTCAGATATGGCGAACCCTGAATAATCTTTTATTGCTCAGGTGCTTAGTGAAGAAAGTTAAACTAAAGAGCTGCGAAATTTAGGTAATATGAAAAAAATAATTATGTGTTGGATAATGGCATTTTTTACTGTTATCACATACGCTCAGAAAGACGTTACTACATTCCTTGGCATTCCGATTGATGGATACAAATCAGAAATGACGCAAAAACTTATTTCTAAGGGGTTTGTTCCTAAGAAACTTGGAGACAACGAATTCCTTGATGGAGAATTCAATGGAGAAGATGTACATATTTATATTGGTACAAATAATAACAAAGTATATCGAATTATGCTTTGTGATGCTAATACTCGAAGTGAAGCAGATATAAAGATTCGTTTCAATAAACTTGTTAGTCAGTTTAAGAATAATAAGAGATATATAACCTTAGAGGATTATACATTATCAGATTCTGAGGACATCTCATACGGAATGTCTGTTCTTAAAAAAAAATATGACGCTTTGTTCTATCAAGTTCCAAGTATGGAACAGATGGACACATTGGCTATGAAGGAACAGGTTAGAAATGAAATCTTGAAGAAGTACTCGCCTGAACAATTAGAGAATCCTACCGAAGAAATCATCCAAGAGTTGAAAGATATGACATTAAGAATGCTTATGGATATGATTTCCAAGAAGCCCGTATGGTTCTGTATATGCGAACACTATGGTGAATATTACATTTCAATGTACTATGACAATGAATATAACCATGCGAATGGTGAAGACTTATAAAAGTCCAAAGCATTCAGACTATGTAGAAGTTTGTGTGCGTTTAAATACCCATTTTGTCACTATTGCAAGATCAAAAACTTGCGTATAAGGTCTTAAAGAAATAATTAGATAAAACATTTAAATAACGTGAGTTCGACGAATTTAGAATAACGTTAATTGCCTGTCGAAATATCTATCACAAACAATGCACGGTTTTTTAGGGAACAAGCAATAAGCGGCAATTGCGCCAAGTGTATTGACCATGAAGTTATTAAAGGACCTGTGCCTTGAGTGTTCGACTTGAGCGATGTTTTTTAATTCGTCATTGACGGTCTCTATGATAGCCCTCTTTCTTATTAACAATCTGTCAGAGATGGACATTAACGCTCCCTTCATGTTGTTCTTGAGCTTTGTTATTAGTTGTATGCCGTCAACAAACAGCCTATGGAACAGGTCTTTGCCAATATATCCCTTGTCACCGACGAGTTTCCCATACAGGAACTCTACGAATGAGCGATATTCAAGAGGCTTGCGGTCGTCCACATCACCGGGCGTAATCATGAAGTTGAGGAGCTCGCCCTTCTCGTTGCATATCAGATGCAGCTTGAATCCGAAGAACCAGCCCATGGAGCATTTTCCCCTCTGCGCAACGCCCCTGAAGACCTTGTGCATGTGGATGCGTTGGTTTTTGCAGACCCTCAGCGGCGTACTGTCAACGAAACTGATGCCTGTACACTTGCCCAGCAGTACTTTCTTGATGAAGATGGTCAGCGGGACGGCAACCTCCTTTTCAAGCTCAACAAAAC
>ODAI012958182.1_pt1 | contig 116804 bp, 199 predicted proteins | sample 1539321 | NCBI WGS metagenome assembly ODAI01 (sample SAMN02144231, study PRJEB22623) | gut metagenome | biome: sheep rumen | host: Ovis aries | place: New Zealand
GCCACCGCAAAATTGTATTTAAATGATTTGTACCAAGCCGATCACGATGCATCCAATACTGATAAACGTCCAGGCAACCATTCCAGCGACGCTTCCCATACGATAAGCTTGACGTATATCAAGTGCGGCAGTAATGGCTCCTATGAACCAGATAATCGCAGCGACTATGTTCATGTTTACCTCCCTTTTGGTTTCAATACCGCATCCTCTGAGCTCCATCCGTTTTTCAGTCGTGACAGGATTGTGCTGCGGTTCAGCCCCGTTTCCTGTGCCCATTCATTCACCGTTTTGCTTTCAGAGCCAATGGTGATCGTGTGGCTGCGGGTAGTGTTGGAAGCTTGTTCTTCTATAGTAATCCAGCGGCAATTATCAGGGCTATAACCATTGTGGACATTGATTCTGTCTATGGTCATTTGATCAGTATAGCCGCTGCCTATTGCCCAGGAATAAAATTTTTCAAAAGTGTTCCACTCTTTGGAGATTGAAATTCCTCGCCCGCCGTAGAAAGGATAGCTGACAGAATTTCGATTGTAGCACCTGTCGCGCATGTGGTAATAGATGCGATAGATTCGAGAAGACCATTTACCATGGCGATAATTTCTTTTATTGTCGGCTTCTTTCTCAAGACAACCGCAGGAGCGGGTATTGCCGCTGCGTAAATGGGCCCCGCGAATTGTAACGGTGTTGCCGCAGTCACATACGCAGTACCAACAAGCATTACCGTGGCCGTCGTTTTCAGCGCGGGAAAGAACGGTGAGCTTTCCGATGTGCTGGCCTGTTAGATCAATCGGCTTGGACATTTTATTCCAGATATTCCAATCGCTGTGCTATATCCTGTGGGATATTTCCCTGCCAAACGAAGCTGTTCTTTAGGATGTACTCATTATAGCTGGCGGCGGTTTTATTTGCCCGCATCTTGGCTTGTTCAGCCCAGGATCGCTGTTCTTCAGATTCGGAATTCTTGTACTGCTGCCAGGTAAGCTTATCTGACGTATAGCTGGAAATCATGGCACGGCAGGAATCTTCCACTTTTTTGATGGTGTTGTAGTTGGTGGCATCATCAATCTTATGCACCTGGAAGAAGAAACGGTTCAGCCCGCCAGTCAATCCAAGGATGGCTACGCCAACCACAAGGATGACGCCGACAACAGCCAGTGCGGTTAAAATGGGGTGGTCGCTCATTTACTCACCCGCCTCATAATGCACCACAGGATTATCTACCGTGAAAGGTATATCGCTGTAGAGATATTCACCCGTCCATTCAATGTAGCGGCCATCCGGGGTGAAGAAGAAAATGCCGCTGTCGTTCTCACCGTAAGAACCGTCTACGTCAGCCATCTCGATGGTAACAGTCGTGTAACCGGCGGAACTTGGATATTCCGGGTGTACTTTATCTATATTGGACGGTGTGAGGAAACTATTCAGACTGGACACTTTGCCGTCTACCACAAAGCGGCCTACGGTTGTCGTGCCGGTAAACAGAACAATATAACCCAACGGCTTTTCCACGGCACACACAAGGGAGTTCGCCTTCTCTCGTTGACCGTTTACCCAATAGGCGCGGCGGATCAGGTTGTACCTTTCCAGAGAATAATTGATATCCGTTGGAGTGGCTTGGTTGCTTGCCAGAGTATCAGCCACAGCCTTCTGAGCTTGTGTATCAGCTTGGGTGCCGCTAACTGAACCCTTTGGCATATCTAAAGAGCAGCCGGTTAAAGCAACACACAGTACAGCCAGCACAGTGATAATCATTACAATTGAAAACTTTTTCATTTTATATGTTCCTCCTTACAGGTTTGGTAAATTCGATGGAGCCTGTCTCGATCAAGGGCATAATCTGTGCCAAAGGATAGATAACCGGCAAAGCAGGTGTCGATAAAATCTTTGATAACCGAGTGCATGACATAGATTTTTCGTTTTTCTTTCCACCAATCAAACTCTGCTTGCCGAGTATATTCAGCGCCCATATAAGCTTGACCAGCGGCCAGAAAATCACAGAACATTTCGATAGCGTACCGCTCTGGCATTAGCTTTGGGATCATGCCATGATCAAAGTCATCTACCCAGTATTCCCAGTGGTGTTTGTTCCGACCCCGATGATGGAACCAGGCCATGGAATAGCCTTTATCTTTTTTGCAGGCGAGAATTGGCGACGAAGTTCCTTGGTAATACTTGACGGATTCCCAGAACTCAGTGGGTGAATATTTTGATAAGTCATGAGTAAGACCTTGCCAGTAAAGCCCCGCCATAAAACAATAACGTCGTACCCAGCGACGGTGAGTTCTTATTTTTTTGAGATGTAAAATTGTATTCTTAACGTTCATTAGTCTGGTTCCTCCAAAGGGTCATTAAGAATCATTCTCGGACTCTGCGGAAGTGTCATACCATTTTCTATCCAACCTATTAGCAGTTGTTCCCACATCTTTTCATCCTCATCGTCCAAGCAAACGCCGCACATAGGATGACAAACGTGGCCGCAGCTTGGGTAAGCTTTAGACGGACATCCTTGAAATAGAAAAGCTAACAGCTTGGCACAGTCTTTAACAGGGACTGTCATGAGTTCTATTCCTCTTTCTTCTTGTCTTTCGCTTTTCGTAACAACCCCATCCTTTCTGCCAGCGCCTCCTTTTGTTCATCTGTCATCTGGCGTTTTGCAGGCGGACGAATCTTAATCCAGTTTTGAGGTACAGATATCATCAATCCGTATGCGTTATCCAGCTCGACAGTTACATCAGGCCGCTCCGCGAATTGATATAGCTTCTTTACCATGGATGGAATACAAGAATAAACGCTGGCTCTTTTCGTGAGCGGATCAATGGTAATCGTGGTTTCCTGTTCGATCTACGGGATACTTTCTTTCTTCATCTTCTTTGTTTCTTTCCTCCTTACACTATTCATAGGGCCGCAGGGTGGCAAGTTTTTCATTTCTTTTACAGTAAATTACCGTAAAAAAGAAAAAGGCTCCATTCGGGACGATAACTTGTTCATCCTAAAATGGAGCCTTGAAAAACACAGTAATTTACTGTATAATTATATGTAAGCCGTGAAGAAACCAGCCAGGGGCGAATTCGATTGTTTACATATTGGCTGCAATTGAAACGTAAGCCTTGGGCGGAGGTGATTCAAGTGAAAGATAAGATTCGCAAGTTTCTGTCTGATCTTGGATGGGCTCTGCTGATCGAAGCTGTGAAGCAGTAGATCAGCATCCTGTTCAAACTTATCTTCGGATAAGGACGGACACTCCACAACGCCGTCACGAGGCTACACGATTCCCCTCCACGACGAGGGGATGAACACACTCACTTTGCCCGCGTGGACCCTGTTTCCAATCGACTGCGCGGCGCAGCGTTTCTTCACGGTGGTTTATTTTTTCTGTTGATCGTAATACGCTGTTACAGCGTCATTAAAATCAAACACACCAGGTTTCTTCTCAGGAATAAGGATTTCGCACGGATCATCTTCATCGCCAAACACAAAGTAGAAATCCCAACGTGTTTTGTATATTTCTGGTTTAATCCCATATAGTATTTTGCCGTCGGATTCATACTGAGCGCCAACACATCCGCCTTCTCCTGAAGCGTGTTTATCAAACTTATAAATTTGAGCGAGCAAATCATCCAAGCTCAACATTTCTTTCTCGTCAATCCATGACGAGTTTTCCCAATCACGGCGGCAGCAGGAACACCCATAACCATTGTTATAGAATTCTCGGATTATTACTTTACCCATGAAATACTCTTCTTTCTATGAGCATACGCCTCGCCACTGATAACATCTTCAAGCTTGGCTGGCGCATAATTCAGCCGCTCAATACTGACGCAGGCAGAATCTGGTGTCCAGTCTGGGTAATCAGGGTTGCTGTGAACATGGCCATACAATGTAAACACATGGTCATCAAATTTTTCTGGCGGTTCATGCACCATAACGATGTTGTTGTAGCGCTGGGTTTGAAAAGTATATCGGTCGGCAGAAATATCAAAGCCAATTTCCATCCATTTCTTGTTGGAGCGGTCTCGATCATGATTACCGCGAATCAGGATTTTGTGACCATTCAATTGGCCTACCAATTCCTTCAGCTTGGTCGTGGAGCAGAAACCTACGTCACCCAGAACATAGACGGTATCTTCCGGTTTGACTACCGCGTTCCAATTTGCAATCAATCCTTGGTTCATGGATTCGCGGTTAGGCCATGGGCGATTTTCATAGGTGATAATGTTTTTATGATTGAAATGCAAGTCTGCACAAACATAAATTTCAGGCATGTTGCCTCCTATGTAAATGTATGGTAATATATAGGTAAGCCGCCGGGTGGACGGCTGTTGACATAGAATTCGCTGTGCAAGCAGCGAAAGTGTTTTGAGCAGAGGAGGTGGGCGAAATGAGTGAAAAGGTTTTCGACCGGATTATCAAAGTAGCCACGCTCCTGGTAGCAATTGCCAGGTAGATTGTTGCGATAATTAAGTAACAATACGCCTCACACAACACAGGCACAATTTCACGAAGCACAAAACACGAATCACGTCGGACAGTACAGACCAGTCGGCTGTTCGGCACAGACAACACCCGGCGGTGGTTTATTTATAAAGGCAAATCGCTGCGTTTCCTCTCCCGCTTCAGGAACATATCCAAGATATAATCCTCGCGTGGAATAAACCGCCGATCAGGACGATCATAGAGGATGTTGGCGATCAGCGTTTCAAAATCTTCTTGTGGAAGTAAATTGTAAAGCAGCACAAAATCGTTATTAACTTTGTATTCTGTAGCGGCATAAATATCCAACAGAAATGCTTGGAGGCTAATCGGATTATCGATCATGTTTGGGGATCGCAGGACATTAAAGAACAGGTACGGAGAAGAGGAACATCTAACCTCCCGGCGTTCAGCGGAGAATCTTGCGAAACAAGATAGCTCGTCCCGCACCTTTCCTTCAAGCTCAAAGCCAATGACCCATATTTCCTGATGTTTGGGCAGCGGTGCCCCGGAACCTACGGCAATGGTAATATTATGGAGCAAGGCTTCGATCTTTGTGTTTGCATCGTCGTTACCCCAACAGTGGGTAATCTGCACCGCACCTTTGTTCTGCTTGACATACATGTGGGCGATCACGGCGGCAGCGGCACCGTCCTAATCATGTCTAATAAACAGGTTTACGAGGAAGTTTTCCATGGGGGATCTCACCTCTTGAAAATAAGCTGCTTCCCGTCCGCCATTTCAAGAACGATAGCATAGGGATATTTGGATTCCGGCCCCATGGATTTGGGGTTGTATTTATACTGGACAACGTGATCCTGGACGATGTGGAAGCTCTCGCAGTCTTCACAGGCGGCTGCAGTGTCGAAAGTGGAGCCGCACATCTCGCATTGATACTGAGTTATTTCTTTCATTTTCTTTCTCTCCTGTTCCATATGTTCAAAGCGATTCTTTTATCATTTTCTTCGGATGTTCTCATTCCGCACACTGGACACTGAACATAAAAAGAAGTAGCATATTTATTGACGCGAAAACCGGGTTTCTCATATCCGCAACATGGACATTGCTTCGGATCTCGTTTGTCGGGGTAGAAATCGCATTTCAATTCATCCCCCTCGCAGGCACATAATTCCCTTTCTTTGGTGCCACGGCAACGACATTCTTTTTTGTAAAGTACCTCGCCATCATAAGTATAATCGGCTACAATATACTGTTCATTGTAGCAAGAGCACTTAGTTGTTTCCGCCACGGCCCAAGTCACCTGTCTTCCAGCTATCGCCAAGACTGTCTAATGTCGCGGTGGTAGTGCTCCGAATGGCGGAAGACGCGACAGTGACGGAGTTATACATGGATTGCGCGCCAAAGCTGCTCTTGGATACGGACATTGCGTGACATCCACCTAACCCAATGGACTCCGCCTCTGCGTAAGCATCAATGCCTGCACCAATAAAGATAAACTGCCAGGAATATTTCTCCTCCTGGTGCCGGATCATCTGCTTGACTTGCTCTTTGGTGAACTCATGACTGGAATTTTCGTAGCCGTCAGTCGTGATGACAAAGATCACATGGGCGGGACGCTCTTCTTCAGGAGTATTGGAAAGACGCTCACCCACGCTGTTGATGGTGCGGCCAATAGCATCCATGAGTGCGGTACAACCAGCGGGAAAGTATTCCTTATTGGTAAGCGGCTTCACTTCTTGGATATTCACATGGTCATGGAGGAGTGCGTACTTGTCATCAAACAGAACGGTAGTCAAATACGCTTCACCGGGTTCCTTCTGCTGGCTGGTGATATAGGCATTGTATCCGCCAATGGTGTCATCTACCAGAGAGGCCATAGACCCGCTACGGTCTAAAATAAAAATGATTTCAGTTAAGTTTTCTTTCATTTAATTATTCCTTCCTTTTCAATCATTTGAAGCATGGCTTCCTGATTTGGCATACCGTCGTAAAGCATATCTTCCAACGCTGCCAAACGATTGGTTAATAAAACGATCAGTTCACAAGTCTTTGGATCATCGCACCGAGGGGCATATCCAGGCACATAAGGCATACCGTTGAAATTACGTTGTGTGAGCCTTTTCATATATATTCCTCATGTCAATAATGCTCTTGCGTTCCAGCTTATCCTTGTTCTGCTCCACCCAGGCAAGAAAAGGATCGGACTCGGCTTTAGGTTGTGCTCCGCCAAGAATCATATCTGCATATCTGCGATAGCGCTTCCATTTGAGATAGTAGGCGGTTTTCATTTTGAACATATAACCTTGGCTGTCGCGGAACACATACCCCTCGAAGGGCTTTCCGTTTCTATCAAAATAATGAGGGTGTTCACAGAGCCATTTCAAATTTTCGACCTCACTCCAATCCATAATGGAGCGTTCTTGGCTCTTAACTTCCATTCCAAACTCAAAAGCTTTCACCGAAAGAAGCGGATAATTCGCATAATGAGGTTCCAAGGTATTGGATACAATGTCCAGCAAAACAAGATGGGCAGTGCCGTATTCGATGATGTGAGGGTCCAGCACGGGATCAATAACCTCAACGATCAAAGTAACTGCCGTGTCAAAGAGCTTGGCTTGGCTGAGGAAATTTGCCACTTTATCTACATGAATGCCAGAATGGAAAAAAATTTGCTTCAGATCCTCCACATAGCTGCCTTCGATCATGGATTTGGTGGCAAAGAAAAAGTCACCTTTGATATGATCCCAGGAAATGAGGCCCAAATACCCATTCTCCTTCTTGTAAACTTCCAATGGGTATGTGACCTTCCGCTGTATTGCGGCCATGGTTGTTTGCGGATTCTCATCGATGTTGAAGAACTTGTCGTATCCTCTGGCGGCGATCTTCTCTGTGGCAGTATTTATGAAAAGCCCTCTGGCCTTCATAGTGAGTTCATTCCAGTGGCCGGAATAAAATGCCTTTCTGGTAAAATTGAAAGAGGAAATATTACCAAACTGTTTCTCATGAATGTAGGGCGAAGATCGAAGCCGGTTAATAAACTCTTGCATTTGCATCATTGTTTTTACCTCCTACACTCTTAATAGAAACAAACAGAGGGCGGATTTTCACCCGTCCTCTACTTTATTTTCGATATATCCTTTTTGAATTAACCATGTAACGCCAACCGCACAAGCATCGCTCTCGTCATCACAGGCATAGTCTTGTTTTCCAACATATTTTTCCAGCCCAGCGGCAACTTCTTCTTTGGAAGCTTTGGAGTTCCCGGTGATTGTTTTCTTGATGGACTAAGGAGCAATTTCCTCAAACACTTTATTACCAGTCGCCCATGCATACAAATCCGTTACGCCAATAACACGGCACTATACTTCCGTTTCTGCGGCAAATTTAAAAAAGCCTCTTTCTCTGACCAGAATAGCGTCCGGTTCAGCTTGCAGATACGTGCGAAACTCATGGGCGATCTCAGAAAGCATTTGTCCATGCGGTTTCTTGGCAAACTTATTATTCACATGGCTCATGCGAATAACGGTTACTGTGCGCTGCGTGGAGTTGTAATGCTACTAAGCAAAGCCCGGTCTGCGCATAGACTAATCAGCGCAGATAATATTCAAATTTTTATTTTCCATCTTCATCGCTTCTTTCATACCAGATTCATTCTTCTCCGGCATTGTCGCGCACCCTGAACGTGTATATTTCGCCTTCTTGCTTGACAAGTTCATACTTCTCGTTGACTTCTTTCCAGCTTACTGTTTCGTCAATGGTAGCTTTGATTTCTTGATGACGAGTATCTTTGTTAAAAAAGAATCCAAATAAATCTATGAAGACTGATGCTCCCAAACATAAGACGCCAATAGGATGTATTTCCCCATCCTGAATCATCATAATAATACAAAGTATTACCAAGATAATGCCTAACGCCCAGAAGAAGATAGCAAAAGGCAAGAAGGGCGCTGACCCAGCCGTGTACTCATACAAGACTTCCATTCACTTCCGCCTCCTCGTCCAGTTCCAGCACAGTCATCAGCGCATAGTTCGCAAGATCGAGCAGGGTGTCGCGGATGGATTCGTCATTTACCTGACGGGTTACATCTTTGCTCTTTGTCAATGACTTGAAGCGATTCAGCTTATCGCTTAACCGAATACGAGGCATCGCCATGCCTTCTTCCAGATAAGTAGTGTGGAAGCTATCGCCGTAGTCGTGATTCTTTTTGGTATAAATATCGTTGAGTTCCTGGCAGAGAGCCATATGTCGTTCTGGTTTCGTCTAACTACAAGCTGTCATTTCTTTTTTCTTCCTTTCATTTTCCATCGCCCAAGGCGGATTTGTCTTACAGGGTAAAATATGATATAAAAGATCCAATACCAAAGCCCGGCTCCCCAATAGAGCATGAACTGCTCATTCTTATCTGTAAGAAAATAGATGATCCATCCTAAAGCCCAATAAGCAAACAGAGTGATCACTACAATCCAAAGTGTACTCATTCATCCTTTCCTTTCTTTTTAGTTTCATCCAATTCTTCCTGCGGCGTTTCCGATAACAAAATAGATTTATTGTGTTCGTTTGTGGGATGGTTGACACCTGCGTAAACAAAGGCAAGTTCAAGGTTTTTTGCCATTGCCATTTGTATTTGATTCGTGTAAGCAAGTCCGGCATAGAAACCGTTTGCATAATTACCGCCAACAATCCATGTCATTCAATCGCTCCATCCAATTTGTCAGGATTTCTTTCCAGCATTCACTCGATGATGTGTTTTCGTCTATTTTGCATGACTGTTCGTAGTCTTTTTTATAACATCCAATACAAATACAAGGATCAATTTGAGAACCAAGCCACTTACACAATGGTTCCAGCGGCACGGCGGGGATAGAAGGAATAGATTGGATAGCTCTTCTGGCTTCAACTCGCGCAAAAATTATTCCATGTCGTTCTGATGGATTGTTGCATCCATCGTCGGGAATTTTTACGGCTTCAATCGCCGCTTTCCGGCTGATCAGATCATCCTTCACCTCGTTCATTCCTCCAATCTGTCAATACCTCTCGCCAATGTTCTCTGCTTCCGCATTGAACGTCAGAGCGAACGCACAAACCATCCTTATAATATCTTTCACATATGACACAAGATGGTCTACATACATTGACAGAAAGCCATTCACATAAAACGTCCAAAGGAACGGAATCATCTGTTGATTTTGATTGTGCCTCCATACCCTTTAAAATTCCGACACGGAATCCCTTTTCAAACGCTTCACGGATTGATGTATTGACATCACATTTGGCCTTGAAATAATTATCAATAACAATTTTCATTTTTGATTCACTAATTGCCATAGTTATTCCTCCAAATCCATTTTCGCGTTACATACAGGACAATGCGGAGTAAGCATTTCTCTTACACCGTATGGCGGTGACATTGGCGCATACGATTCGCAAATAGAGCATTGGTGGTGGTGATGATATTCTGGGGGTTTCATTCCGCCAGTAATAATCCACTTCCCATGTACCACAGGAACGACATTAACAGTTGGAGCTTCGTCCATTTCTTCGAGCACATGCCGCGCACCATCGACATATCCTTGTTTGTAATCTTCACTTCCTGCTGGTACGTCCATTAGTTTTATATCAAATGGTGCAGTATCAATCAGTCTCATTTTGTTTCACCTTCATTATTTCTTCCTCAAGCTTCTTATGGGCTTTCCAACCATCGTCATATCCGGTTCCCCAATTTGTCATTTGGCAGGAAGCATTAAAACCTACCAGCCAGCCGAACAGATATATTACCATGGCAACGGGAAGTCCTACGCCGATAATCCAGATGATTGTGTCCATGTTATTTCTCCTTCGGCAGTTCTATCACCCATTCAATTTCTTCATTCAGACATTGTTCGCAGGTTCTGTCTTTGCAGTCCATTGTACATGGGCAATTTTCGGAATTTAGTATCAGAGGAAACAGCCATTCTTTTTCATCCTTTGTGCAAATGATTTTCATATTTCCTCCTTTGGCAATTCAGGATTCGGCATCCAACAGATAACGGTACGCTTTGGATACACATTGTCTCTTTCGCATTTCCATTTTCCGTCCATTGTATTATCGTGCCAGACTTTACGAGTGCCATCTTCAAACTGTACAACTACACGCACATCTTCGGAACTGGTTGCGAACATTGCAGGGCTCCATTGGTCTGTTCCTTTGAATTTGGCAAAGATGGTTTCTTTTTCAGGAGGAAGACTTTCCTTGACGCTGATCCACTTCCCGGCATTTGTTTCGTGGGCTACTTCAAGCGGGCAGAAATCCATCCGTTGAATATCACAAGTAGCAAAATCCAAGTGCTGCATTGCGATTGGACAATAATATCCGTCATAGCAAATCGGACAATCGTAACAGTGTTCTGGCATTGGTACATCAATTTGGATCATTAGTTCACAACTCCATTTTATAAACCAAAGTAATTTACACCGTATACGGCTAATTCTGGTTCGCCGCTGTTGTTGATTATGTAATACGGAGATATGGCGGCTCTGTAATTACAATCCAGGACAACATAACATATTTTTGTAGAAGGATCATAACAAATTTCACTGGCTCCACCGTCGTCATGTTTCTTTATTACGACAAATCCATATTGAGTCTCATGTTTAATTCCTGATTCGTCTACAATGACTGCTCTACAGCCGGAAAACATAAACAATGAAACTACAACAATGCAGAGTAACAAAATTTTCTTCATTTCCACTTCACCTCCCTAAATACCGTCCAGCGTGAATCATGTTTCCACAACGATCACAAATATAAATGTATTCTGTGGTATAAGCATGTCCAATAGTTTGCTCGTATACATAGTGCCCTCCACAGACTTTACATACACCGCCGTTGTATTCAGCGATTCCTTCGTTATCATGTAGCACAAATATACCGAAAATGAACACGCAACATATGAGCAGAATCACGCTAATCCAAATCCATTCTTCCATTTTCAGTCCCCCAATAAAATAATATCATGGTACATATACCGCACCTGATCCACACGACGGTCTGTATGCCAATGACCGCAGTACCATTTTTCATAGGGCACTTCGTTTTCAATGGTATCCATCCAATGCTCCATGGTATCGTCTACGGTGGATTGATCCACCATCGGAAGGAACATGTCCCGTGGAATGTAACGGAAAGGACAAGTATGGGAAAGAATATAATCTGGTTTCACATCACGTATCATTCCCTCCGCTTCCTTCATTTCCCATTGGGACATTTGTTCATCGGCAAACCAACGATAGCCATGATAACCTATTGCCTGCATATCCAACCGATACCACTTATCCGCACTGTATGCTCCGCCAAAAATGAACGCCTTTTTCCATTGATCACCGCACAGAAATTCATACTGGCCATACATGGCAGAGAACAGAAGGGATGGAAAATCTGGTTCCACATAGCAAGGCCCTTTTGCCAGCGGATGGACTTCCTCTGAAACATGATACAGTTTTGTTGACGGGCGTTGATCATGATTGCCTTTAATCATAAAGAAGGTAATAGGCAGGGAGGAAAGATAATTCTTCAGCTTCTTATCTTTATGCGACCCCCAGTAGTTGACACCATTATCGCCTAAAACAATCAGCAAATCATCTTTTGATGTGTTCCATTTGAGGCACCATTGCTCTACATCTTTATAATCACCATGCTTATCGCCAGTGATAAAAACATGGGGCATTTTATTCGTCCCCTCCTTGGATAAACTTTCGGATCTGTTCATAACAGGTATCACATAGATGGTATTTTAACCGATTAAAGGCCCAATCTTGTGTGCCAGTGTCTTCAAGACAAAGAGTGTATCTTGCAGTAGTATTTCCGTGCACATGGAAAATTGATAGTGGAGCAAGACAGCCGCATCGGTCACAAAAGCATTGATGACTAATCATTCCTTTCATCTCCAATAAAAAAGTAGCCGGAGGCTTTATCCCTCCGACTATAATAGGAACAGTACGAAACTTGTTTTTCAGTTGCAAAGTAATTCCATATCATATATAATAGAAGAAACCCAGCCCGTGGGAGGATACCCATTCAGCCCTTTGGCGGAGTCCAACACACTCCGCACTGTTAATGAAAGGATCAAGCTTGTATGAAAAATTGGCTTCGGTCAATTTGGACTCGGTTTGAAGTGTGGACAGCGAGAAATGTAGAATAGCTGCCCGCACTGGCAGACTTGGCCCTTAATACTTTAACGGCTCTTCTCGGGCTGTAAGGTGTTGAGACGGAGCGTTAAACCCCTCCAACGCTTCGAGAACAAAGAATAGGCTGGATTGCTTCCTATTATATTATATCCCGGTGGAACCAAATCCACCGTTTCTCACACCGGCACAAGCATCATCCTGAGTAACACCAAAGGGAAGAAAGATGCCCTGCATAAATTTATTTCCGGGATCCAAATGGAAGGATTCTTTGGAAAAAATCTTTGCCATGATATGTCCTTCGTTGGTAGAAAAGTAATAATCACTATCCACTATGCCAATGGTGTTGGCTAATTTCATACGGTACTTAAACCCCAGCCCGGATTTCGGACAGCACATAAGAAACCACCCTGGCTCAATTTGACACCGTATGCCTGTGGGAATCAGCAAAGGCGCTTTCCCAATGCAGCATCCCATTGGCAGGAAAAAATCATATCCTGCCGAACCATTTGTCGCACGCTCAGGAAGCCGAATAGATTCCCATTCTTTGCGTACTGCGCTTGCCTCGGCAATATCCGCATCGCACTTCAAGCGGTCATTCAAGTATTGTTCAAAACTTACTTTTTCAAATTTTGCAATCTGTTCCATTCGCATAAAGCTCCTTAAAAAAATGAATTTTTGTTCTGTTGCCATGAACAGAGGAAAGACATACATCGAATTCATCCCAATCATTCGGCAAAGAATCGAGCCATAATTCATCGAATCTATGTCCTCGTAAACAGCGTAAAGATTCAAAATGACAAATCTCTGCTCCGTCTTCACATATCAAATGATCAGGTTTCCAAACAGCAATGCCGTTATGAGGTTTTACAATATTAGATAAGGTGGTAAAATAATTCACAGACGGTTCGATGATCCCGATAACGGGAGGCTTTTCTTCTATTACAAAATCAATAGAAAACCCTCTCCACATTCCAGCATAATTCTTCTTATCTGTAAGAGGTTTCAATTCAAGATAAGCGCCGCCAGCTAAAGCATGATTGATCGCGGCTATTTCCTCACACGTTCCTGTAATTTTCATTCTTTCTTCCTCCAAAACCATGGGGTGATGTCTTTGTATGTTTGATGTTCTTCACCAACGAGCTTATACATTCTCTGATTTGTTTCAGGAGAAGCGAGTCCTCCAAGCGCTTTGTCATAGTGACCGCATTTAATGTAATCAGGCCGAAGATGATTGTTTTTCTCACAGTAAGTTACAAAAGAAAGATCATCATCACCCGTATAGATGCATGTATTCAGAAAGAATTCCGCCCACACAAGATCGGATAACACCGCCAATGATTCATAATCGCCGCCCGTCCCCATGAAACACACACAGGTAATTCCGTCCTGATAGGTTTTGATGAGATGGCGCAATATCTCCGGCGACAGCTCATCCCCAATATCGGCCTGGAGCCAGGGTGAATGACAGCCTTCGCAGTGATTAGGACAATTGGTAATACTCAAAACAAGGCTGATTTCGTTTGGCACTTCCTGTGCGGTAACATAATGTCCGCAATATTTCACCATTTTGGTTCCTCCCAGTGAAAACAGTTTTCACAATAGATCCTTTGATCATCAGTTTTGATATAACGAAGCGGCGTCCATTCATGGCAGCAGGAGCACAAAACCATTTTAACCAGCATTGGCTCTCTGCATTTGGGACAAACGGGGACCTCCTCGTAAGGAGGCCCCGCCATACCGTGGGATTCTTTCTAAAGATTCGGCGTTTCAAATACAGCGCCGCATGAATCGCAATAATACATGATTATTCATCCTCATCATCGTAAGTTGGTATTTGAATATACAATCCACAAATGCATTCACCAGTTTCCCGGAAAGGCTTACAAGGGCATTTTGTATCCGGTGTTTTGATAGGACGGCACGGGCAATAGCCGCTGTTATTTTTCAATTCCCTTTTGAAGTTCTTAACAAATTCTGTGTCAGGATTTTTTACCGTCTTATACTTCATGATTAAACCCCCGACTATCATAAAACCGGCGTGATGATTCCTTCTTCCGTTCTTCTGACCATTTGGAAATAAGGGTAAGGTAACCAATAATCCGCGTGGCATAATCCAGATTTTCGCTTCCGCATTTAGGACACTTCGCCAGCTTATGTTTGCTGATGTGTCCACAGTCATTGCATACTGTATTGGGAATGTTGAAGGTGAAATAGTTGCACCCAGTCTTGACCGCATATCGCAGCAGGTGAGCATATTGATCCTTGGTCAAGTGTTCATCCAAGTTCATGTGAAGGGCGGAACCTCCATCCAATTTGCTGGTAAACTCTTTTCCGTGAAGCTGGAACTTATCCAGGATATTTGTGCCTTCGTCTTCCACAATATAGAAATAGCTGTTGTAGCAATCACGCGGAACAACATAGCCATCCTTCTTATCCCAGCCAGCATTTTTCACACCCAAGTTTTCAGCGGGAACCATTTCAGTATTGAACATAACATCCTTGGTTTTGTCCTACTTGTTCAAAGTAAAGATAGGCTCCATAACAGCGTTCACATAAGCACGGTAAGCTTCGTTGTTTGAAATATCAAAGCCAAGGAATTCAGCGCCTTCCACCAAGCCATTGATTCCCACCGTTAAGTATTGCTTTTCCGGCGCAATAAATCCGGCATCATAAATAGGGATCATGTGCGCAGATTGCATTTCCTTGATGATCTCATTGAAGGCAAACAAATACTTATGAATTTTTTCAGTTTGCAATTGAACGGACTTTGATAAATCCGCAAGGAAGTTGCGGCAATCGGACCAGTACATATCGCCCGCCTCTTTTGACACTTTGCGGTATTCATTCTGAACCAGCCTATTGATGTCAATAGTCATAACGCACTTACTTCCGGTCGCTACACCGCCCGCACCCAGCGTATAACTGAAAGTATTATCCTGGATACCGTTCCTAAGACGGCAACAGGAAGCCAAGCTGTCTACGCTGTCGGATGTATAAGTGAAGAAGCTGTGCCCTTCCGCATACATTTCAGCGGCAAAATCAGCCCATTCTTTATCTACAAAATCCACGCCGTCATTGAGAAGGGACAGCGTTTCAACAGGGAAAGTAAGAATATTCTTGAGCCGTTCTTGATTGAACCATTTCATGAACCGCTTTTGAAGCCAGCTTACGCTCTCCCATTGCATAGAGCTTCCGTCTGGAAAAACAAAGCCGTCGAAGAGCTGTTCAAAATAAGGATGATCAAAATAAGCTACGTTCCAGAAAACACTCTGGCTTCCTCTGGCTGCGGCGGGCTGATTCAAGGAATAAACGACCTGGTTGAAGTAGCCTTCGATGATATCCTTGATTGTATTTCCCTGAATGTCCACAACGGTTTCGGGTTTCAAATAATAGTCATCACCATATTCTTTGCGGATGAAATAATCCATATAAGCTAAGAACTCAGGCGTAGCAACAGCGCCGCATAACTGAGCAGATACGGCGAACACTAAATTGATAAACCCACCGATGAAGGATTTCAAGTGTTTTGGGGCAGATGTTGTACCACCAATCTTCTTCATCCCATCAAACAGAAAAGGATACAGCGTGATACTGGCACAGTAAGGCGTACCGACAGGCATACCAGATTCATCATGGCGGTAGATTTCATGAGCTTCTAATTGGCGCAAGTATTCATCCGCCAGTTCTGGCCCATACAGTTCGGTCAGCTTATCATGCATCAGCTACCGATTGGCATAGATATTATCCTTCTTATGAATTTCTGGGGCCATGGTAGCTATGTTCTTGTTGGATACGTTGGAATTGGCGTCTACTTCTGACGCGGAGGCAGCGTTCACCGATTTGGCGTAACGCTTGATATAATTCAAATGCTTGCGATAGGGTTCATATTTGTCAATCTACATAATTGACGTATCTCCTTTATAATGTATTCAAATATTGGACCAGGGCACGCCCAGAGAGGAGGTTCCCATTTTCTGTTTCCAGTACGGGCACATGGGTGATCCCTTTGGAAAGGATTGCTTTCTCATCCATTACTTGCTCGAAGGGAATTTGTTTTGCAGTCAATACTTCTTTGGCATGACTGCACATAGGACAGCTTTTCAAAGAATACAATTTCAGCATGAACTATCTTCTTCTTTCGTTATCAATTCAGGATATATCTTTTCCAATTCTTTTATCATGAGCTTCATCATGGTCTGCATTTCGGGATATGCCCTGGGGCTATCACGAAGCTCAATAATGTGCAGCAATTCCCGGAGATTGACCTGCATAACGATTACGGTAGCCGTTGAATTTGGCAGCACCTTTCTCGCGTCCTGCGGAGGAAAATCGCATTGGTTTACCAAATAACGATACCGATTTTCTGCGTCTTCCATTGCCAGTTCCCAGCAGCGGGAAGCAGCCCATACCTTGGCATCTACCAAGCTTGCATCTTTTGCAGCATAGAAATCCGGCTTGATAAAAGAGATTTCACCTTCTTTATTATCCTATACATAACGCTGACTTTGAATGGCAAAGCTTGCCATACGATGCCGGGTGATTTCAGCCATTACATCACGGGATGTAACGATCTCTAAAGTAACATGGGCAAATTCCAAAGGAGAATGGTGACCGCGCTGAATCAAGCTGTGATTAAAGCGCACATAGCTATCGTCGGTAATCTTATCATGGCTGCGATAGCAATTTCTTCCGGCGTACTCCACCTATTTCTATTCTTTGATTCCTTCTTCCCGTGTTGCGGGGGACTAAATCTTTACGCTTTGTTCAATAATTTTCATTCTTCATTTTCCTCTTCTGTTTCTTCGTCCGCTGTTTCCATACTATTCATACGGCGCATGAGCGTCATGGGCTTAATACAGGAAATGAGCACCGTTCCGTCATCCATCACCAGAAGGCTGCGGAACTTATGGCCCAAAGTGGCGTTGTGCAGCTTGCCCGCCGCCTTCGCATTATCTACATATCGCTGGGCGGTAGTGGAACCGGGAGCGGTGATAAACATCACACGCTCCGCCTGTACGATTGTGCCCATACCAATGTGTGTAAATTTATTCTGCATCGTTCATAGCCTCCGTAAAGAAGTATTTCACAATGTCTGTCATATTAGTGAAATTGAAACCATTGCCTGCGCCTGCGCCAAAGTTGGGGATCAGCTTACCATTCCAACGGTTGATCCATTCACGCTGAATCACCAGATCCGTCAAGCCCGAAGCCTGCGCTTCCAGTTCGGCCTTTGTTGCCTGCGCTGCCGCTAATCTGGCATCACGTTCGGCATCTGCTAAAGTGACAGTTACATACGCCTTATTGTCGGCTTCAATTTTCGCTGCTTCAGCCTTTGCGTTGGCTTGAATCAGCGCGGTTTGTTTATCCTGTTCGGCTTTTACCAACGCCACTTCCTTAGCGTTATCTGCGGCGATCCTTTGCGTTTCCGCCTCTTGTTCTGCACGTTTCACAGCCACATCATAAGCCGTTTGTGCGGCCACCCGTTCCTGATTCTGACGAAGTTCTTCATTGGTCACTCTGGCTTTCAGGGTAGCGCGTTCTTCCAGAATTGCGTCGTATTCTTTGGTGAAATCATAGCTCTGGAAATTGACGCGAAGAATCTTAATGCCAAATTCTTCGGTAAAGGACTGTAATTTACCCTGAACATACAGAGCGATATCTTCTTTATGCGTAGTTATTTCTTCGCTTTCATAATTTGCGAAGGCTTGTTTAATAATCGGCAGAACGTTGGAAGTAATAAGCATTTGCTCATAATTCTTTCCGTAATTCTTATAAACAACAAAGCTTTGTTCCGGCACCAACTGATGCTGAACCTCAAAAGCATAATCCATAATCAATTGCTGATCTTTGGTTTCAGCGGTTTCTTTGGTTTGAGCATAGGTGATGGTTGTAGTTTGCACCAGGTTGGAAATGGTTTCGATGGAATCCACAAAGGGAATCTTCAAATGCCATCCCTCTTTCATAGCGGTGTCCTGCACTACGCCAGCACGTTTCCATACGCCGGTATGGTTGACGGGCACCACGCCGATAGTCTGCGTAATCAGAATCAACGCAACAATGCCAATTGCCACGCCACTAACAATGCGCTTGATTATTTTCACCATTTTCTCTCGTTCGTCTTCAAATTCTCTGGACATATCATTCCTCGCTTATTCGTTATACTTAATTAGGAACAAAGGATCGACGGCTTTAAACGAATGAACTCCATCCTTGCTGCGGAAAACAATACCTTCCCGAAGTGTATCGCCCAATGCGCTTTGACCATGAGCATAGTCCAGCACTTCCTGTACGGTGTCAGGCAGCACATAATCCTCAGCCACAATAGGCACAAACTTCATACCATGGTTTTCAATGATGGACTTGGCCACCTTGCTTCCCAGCCGTCCGGTAGGATAGATCAAATTGAACACATACAGATCAGGCTCGGTCACTTTGTACTTATTTCCCTGAACATTGGGTGCAATACATTCACCCTGAATGGCGATCCAGTCCCGATCACCAATCATATTCTGAAGCACATTTTCGATCTTGTACCGTTCAGATACCCGCCAGTAAGAGGAATTATCCTGCTTGCCAAGGCGAAGATTGCGGGAACACACAATGTATTCAAACTTATCTTTCCCAAACGGCCACCGGCTCTTGTGACGAACCAACGCGAACGTTCCGCTTTGACCATCTACTTTTTCAGTGGCGATCCATTCCCGTTTATCCTGCAGGATATGAGGAATGTTCTGGATGCGCACTTCATCTGTCTTGGAAACAAAAGAAGGGAAGCCGCCTTTCTTTTTCTTGGGACCGAGTACCATGCGGCGGAACCATTTAAAGCGCATCAGCCAACCGGGATACTTCTTTTCCTGTTCCTTTTGCGCAGAGTCAGGCTCTTTATCCATGGTGGGTTCATATTGGGTTACGCCAATTACCTCTGTTACATCTTCGCCAATCTCGTATTCCGTTCCGTTCTTCTTAGGCGGCAGAATGTCCAGCGGAAAGCAGATGCCTTGGCTGATCACGCCCGCCATTTTCATCGTGCGGATACGGAAATCGCGCTTTCGCAGAAACTCAAATTCCGGCTTCTGAGGCATCACGGAATCGATTTCCACATACACGCATTTATCGCCAGGTTGGAATTGACTCTTCTGTACGATCACTCCCCAACCATCCACCGTTGCCAGCCCGATCAAATCCTTTCCCTCGATTGGGGAAATCGCTGTAATGGTTTTAATGCTTGCCTACTTTCTCATATTTGAAATCCTTTCAATAAAATAGTGTGGGGAAGGATTTCCCTCTCCACACTTAATAGGAACATATTTACCCATCATTTTTCTGTTCGGAAGAAACATTTTCATAATCCTGAATCCAAAGATCAAAAACACCTTCCTTGACAGTTTGTTTTCCGTCTACATACTGGTAGGCCGGCTTTCGTTTCCAGCCGATCAAGCGTATCACATCGCCTTCGGCCATGGGGTGCTGTTTGTAAAGCGGTTTGCGCACCTTCATCACACCGACTGTGCCTTTGGCTACATTGTACATTTTAATCTTGGGGCTGTACTTATCGTCCACTTCCAGAATGGCGAAGTAACCGGCTTTATCCGCAAAGGTAGACAGCGGAGTGCCGTAATACTCTACCTCGAAAGCCATTTGCTGCTCCATAGACAAAGCTTCTTCCGGCATTTCCATTTCCAAAGCCCGCAGAGCATCCAGACGTTTTTCCTGAGTAGCTTTCACATGAGCCTTGGAAAACTTATTGGCCCCTTCCCTGAATTCCTGATACAGCTTCAGCAATTTGCCCGAAGATCCGAACTCTTCAAAATACCCCATCTGAATCAGCGTTTTCACAACGGCGCTGTTGATAGAAGTGTTCACATCCAAATCATAAAACAGATCCACAGCGGTATCATATTGATTGTTCCGCATTTGATACAGCTTGCCTGCTACACCGGAGGAGATACCTTTAACGGAAGTAAGAGAATCAGAAATTGTTTGCGCTTGCTTATCAATGAAGAAGCTTCGGTTATCTTGACGAAATCGGCAGGGAACCACACGAATGCCAAAGGCTTTTTGCATTTCTGTTTTTGCTTTGGCAATCCGGTCTTTATCTTTCTTCTCCGCATAGTTTGTAAGCAGGCTCACATAGGTTTCATAGGGGTAATGCGCCTTGGCCCATGCGGTATACAAGCTGTCCAGGGCAACTGCAGTAGAGTGACTGGAATTAAAGCCATAGCCACAAGCATCTGAAATGATCGTCCATACCTGATCGGAAGTTTCAGTAGCTACGGCATCGGGAACATGTTCGTCTTCTATCAATCTTGTTTTGAACCCAGCCAAGAACTTTTCTTTGAGGGGCAGTACCTTTTCAGGATGCTTCTTGGCAATAGCTTTGATACTGGCATAAGATTCGGGAGCGGTAAACCCAGCATACTGGAGAACCGTCATCATCTGTTCCTGATATAAGATAAAGGACTGAGGCAATTCTTTGGTTTGAAGAAGTTTATCCAGTGCGGGAATATTATATGAGAATTTTTCATGATTCAGCAATTTGTTGATCATGCTCTGGAAAGCTGGGCGAATGCCAGCCACAAAAGCGGATAGTTCAGATAGGTTTTTCGGCTTATAACGCATTACCTTCTCCGTGCTTTTTTCTTTCTCAGCCTGATTGAGCCCCATAGTGAACCCATTGGCATATAAATTCCAGGTAGCGTTGTCGCCATCCACCATTCGCATGAGCTCCGGCACGGTGGGCTGAGGAATGCCAATACGATCATAGATATCGGCATTTACTTTTACCACATCCACGGACAGAATATCGTTTTTCAGGTATCCGTATCCTTCAGCGGTAGCACCGTCAATGAACGCGGCATACACCGTTTTCTTTTTCCCAGTTTTAGAATTGATACGGAAGATTCCGACTTCGCGGCGAATATCGTTTTTGCACAGCAGATAGGCGCAGGGGTGAGGAGAAATGGAATCGATCATGCCAAGATATTTTTCTGATTGCTTCAGATATTCGTGGTATTTTTCAGGTACATAGGAAAGCACATCAATATCATCCCGTTCATCCTCATCCGCATGCTTTACATCCAGTTCGTATTCCTTCAAGCGGTCTGAAAGTTCATTGGCGATTTCAAACGGCACTTCGGCGGCACGGCAATACATTTTCCAGGCGGAAGCGCGTTTGAGTGTGCCAAAAGCTACCATGGGAGCGGAATGCCATTCTCCCAAGATGTCTTCCTGCGCTTGGGCAAACACCTCCGCATTTGCCACATTCATATCCAGATCCGGTAAGCTCCCCGCCTTCAAGCGGTCTGCGGAAATGAAGCGATCCGGGTACATGGTAATAGGCATGGCAAGCCGGTCAATGGAGGAAAAGCCAAGAAGCGTGTTCGTAAAATAGCTGGGCCCGGAACCGCGCCCGGTGAAGGTAAGTCTGCCCCCGATCTCTTTAGCGTGCTTGATCCAGGCATAATCCATAAGGAAATAATCGCTGGTATTGGTGGAAGTAATCGTATCCACTTCATACCGAATCGCGGCTTCATAATCAGGCCACTTCTCTTCCGGCACATGCGTTTTATATTCTTCCCATTTGGATGTCACGAGTTCTTTATATTTTTCGTTACGTTCCTCCTGAGTAAGCTCCGGGTACAAAGTAGGCAGCTTTTTGGATTTATCCAGTTCCACGTCCTCAAAAGACAAAAAGATATTGGTGTTCTCCATAGCTTCGCGGATTTGTTCCGGCGAAAGAATGCCCTGTTCTTCAAAACGCCGGTATGCTTCCTCGTCGGAAGGATAATCCATATACCAGCCTTGCTCATCTTCATAAAAAATATGATTGGCTTCCAGGCGCATTTGGCGCAGTTCAGCTTCTTCGGGATAAATGTAGTGACTATCCATTCCGGCGATGATAGGAATTCCTTCCCGCCGATACAAATCCAGGATGTGCCGGTTTACTTCCTTCTGCTTATCTGTATTATGGTATTGCACTTCCAGCATAAAGCTGTCGCGGAAATGAGCATGAAGCTCTCGGACCAAACGATCCGCTTCTTTGAACTCATATTTCCAAGTGCCGGTTTCTTTATCGGTTATACTGTCATAAGTCCAGATGCCCCCTACACAAGCAGTGGTGATGAATACATCCTTGGGGTCGAGGCGCATGAGTAATTCCATATCCACGCGGGGACGGAAGTAGTAACCGGAAATATTGGCTTCAGATAAAACCTCGTTTAGATCGCCGATGCCCTTCCGTGTCTTAGCTGCCAAGATGATATGGGCGTTTTTGCGGTCCTTCCTGCCCTCTTCATCTTCTGCCAAGCGGTCAACAACAAAATATGCTTCAGCCACATACCGCCAATGCAAGCCGTACTTTTTTGCGAGATCTGCACATTGCCACCAATTTCCTGCGGTGCCATGCTCACAGGAAGAAATGATCGAATGCCCCTATTCGACTGCCCGCTTACAATAATCTTCGTTGGTGGCAACGGAGTCTGCAAGAATCACATTGGAATAATGGCTGTGACGATGATAATTTTGATACATTGTTTTTCCCTTTCTTGTTTTATGTTTCCCGAAAACGGATGCTGCCGTCTGTTTGCTGAATCATATCAACCCCCGCCGATCCATAAGTCATAAGCAAATCCTTTTGTGAAATCATAGCGTTGATCACAGAAGAAACGAAGCGAATATCTTTCTTTGAAATCAACTTTCGATGGGAAAGAATATCGCTTCGTTCTTCCAATATTTCTTTTACATCCAATAGAGCTTTGGTATATCCGCCGCGATAAGTATCCAGCATATCTCTTTACTCTCTTTCATATAGAGCCGCAGCGTCTGCAACCCGCTCATCATCTCTTTCGTAATTGATTCTTGTTTCCGTAGATAGGCAAGGAAGACATTTTGCAGAAGACAGCTTTCTTGTGTAATACTTACAAAACAAGCAACCCGCCTGGTCTCTGATCACTTCCCATAAAGTGCACCTTGGCGGGCACCATCCACAGTATTGCTGTTTTTCAAAGCAGACAACAAAGCGGCACTTTTCGGAATCTCCATCACATTTCAAATCTGGACCCATTACCCACCTGCGTAGTTCTTTATCTTTGCAATATTTAGGTTCCATTATTTTAATTCCACCAAATACTTAATGGTTGTTTGTGACTCCTGATATACAATGATTTCATCGTTGCGGAGCATTTGCCCCTCATGTGCATGGAGGCAATTGGCACCGGGGCACATCTTTTGAAGCCCTTCATAATTCAGCGAATAGAATTTAGAATCAAACGAATGAACATCATATGGCTTGCCATAAGCTACTTCGTACAACCCCATGAATGCGGAGGAAGAGGAACCGTGCGCCCAATAAGAGCCAGACAAAGAAGTATAGCCTAAGCTTTTCCGGGCTTTGGTGGCAAAGTAAATACCATAACCGAACATCTTGCCGGTAATAACAGCATTGGTGGGACGAAGCACAAGACCGCTGCCAACAATGCTCCACCAGTTTTCATTACGGGAACCATGCCATAGCAGCTTTGTTTTCATGCCGTCTTTTACATATTCATCAAAGCGCTTCTGCGTGGAAAGGTTGGTAACGCGCCAAGCTTGGTAAAACTTATCCACGCAAGAGCCAAGCGCAGATTTAATGATCTTAATATCATCTTCCGTCGCTTCCTCAAATACCAGACCTTTCTCTTCCAGAATGGTTTGAGCTTCGCTATCGGCAGGAGTATCCACCTCCACGCGAACAGGCGGCACATAAACCTGTCCCTTCATAACGTCCAGCAAATCTTGTTCCCGTTCAATGATCCGTCCAAAATCATCGGTGGTTTTAGCGATATAGGATGATACCTGGCCCATCTTTCTGGGAATGATTCCAAATAACTCAATGAGCGCTTTGTTGAATTCCTCTACGGATGCGCCAATCATTGCCGCCATATTTGCCAATTGTTCCTGGGCTTTCGCCACCATTGCCATAGTTACCGCGCTGGAGGATATGGTATAGTTTTCAGCAATAGCTTTCTTCGCCATAGCTTGAAGCCTGGAAACGATTTCAGCGATTGCTTTGTTTGCAATTTCTCTGTAACCGTCAGGCGTAGACGGCTTTTCTTTGGCAATCAGGTCTTCCACCAATTCAGTACGGTCAACATAGCCTTTACGGATTTTTTCATTGTATTTTTTATTCCATTCATACATAGCGTAGGAACGGGTTTGGCACCCAGCGCCAACCCGTCCATACTCAGCAATCCAATGATCGCCCTTGGGAATCATGCGGTAATACTTATTATTATTCTGTCCAGGCTCAACCTTAACTAAGTAAACAACACTCTTTTCTTCCATCAGATGTCGCCCCTTATTCATCAATGACAATATGATCTACCAAGGTAGACATAAGGCGTTTCATAAAGGCATTGCTCATACACTCCGTCATAGCGTGCAGCTTGTCATCCTTCCAGAAAAATGTCGCTTCCCCAAAGCCAATACGGGGGCATGACCACCCAATGCGGAAAGCAAAATCTGGATGAGACTGAGCTTTTGGCCTTTCAATATAATCTATGGTTAACCCGGCATATTTGTCTTCTGCCATTCTTCATAGTCCCTCCCTATTTCATCGGCGCATTTTTGCAGTGAGGAAATTACTTGACCCAGCGTTATCGTTGTGTCATATCCATAGCGATCTGCTGCTTTTTCAAGCCCTCTTGCCGCCGCAATCAAAGCCGCCTGAGAGATCTCTACCTGATCCTTTTCACTTACCGTTACAGCACACATATCATGATCTCCACATCAATGTCCTGAAAGATTTCACGGATCATAGCGGACACATCGTCCCAATCCAGCCGATCCAGACCGCAACCGATCTTGGGCATAGCCAGCTTGGTTACGCCCATTTCAACAACGTAATCAGCCATTTCTTCCAGCGCGGTACGAAGACTATCCAGCGTGGGCTTCTGGAAGTAGCGCTGCTTCGTAACCAGATTGAATACATTTCCGCAGGGAAGACAGCAGGGAGCAGACCATTTGCCATCCATGGGGCTGATCTTTCCCCACAGCAGATTCAACATTTCCTTCATATTAAATGTTTCATCAATTTGCTTGGCGATACCAGCACCGAGGGCAAAATCACCGCTGATGCAATGGGCCAGCCACCAGCCCTGGGGTACTTTCAGCAAATCCATTTTTTCTTCATGATAATACATATATTTTTAATTCCTTTCATTTCATTGGAAATATCTTTCCAATAATAATAGGCTCAAAAAATTCCCCGCTTTTCAGCGGGGAAAAATTATATATCAATACTCTTTCTGTTTACGTCCATTACAAACTCTTCAATTCGTTTCATATCGGGAGAGCGGGGGAGGGAAGTATGCGATCTTGCGTACTCCAATTTTCCCGACAGTTCAGCCACCATATCGAAAAAGGATTGATGAAAACCGCCGTCAGCTTTCCGATACTTCCCGGCACGAATGTCCATCAGCAATTCATGATCCTTTTCCCTATAGGTAATGATCTCTTCCTGCTCTAAAATATCAAGGCACATGAGGTATAAACGAACAAGATGCATGGCATGTTTGTTCAAATGAAGATCATCTTTCTTTTTATTGCGCCCATGCAAATCATTTTGATAATCGTTGATTACATTATTCAGGTCATTCACCAGCGCCTTCAGATCACGCACCGGGTATTGGTCCAGCGCCATGGTAATAAAGGTTTCCGTTTCCAAATCATCATGTACGGCTGGAGCAAGCTGAAGGGAATACTGTACAGAATGCGTATGAGATTCATTGTTGAAATTCTTTACTACTTTTTCCAGGCTGTTGCGAATATGCACTTCCTTTTGCGGCTGTGCCATTTGATCACGAGCCAGAGCATTTTCCAATCTGCGAAGCTGGGAAAAGGCGTAACCCCCAAACGTATAAGCCGCCCGCTGAGAAAGAAACATCTTACGATTTGCAATCAGTTCCTTCCCAATGTCGTTCAAATACAAGTAGTGTTCAGGCTTGCAGCCCAGAATTTCAATGATGTTTGGATTGCATTGATACAGCAGACTGATCAGTTTATTAAAAGCGAATACCGTTGTGTCCGTTTCATTATCTACCAACTGTTCAAAATGACTCATGCCAAGCAAATCGCTGGGCTTATTTAAAGCACAGCCGCGCAAATCCAGATCGCTGCTTTCAATGTTTGTTCCGTAGGCATGGGACCCGCCTAAAGTCTACAAGATCATGCGCCCGGATAGATGCTCGTTGTCTTGAAGAAAATCATAGGTCGGTGAAGCGACCAGCTTTTTGATTTGTTCTAATGTCATAGTTCCTCCTTCGGCAATCTGCTGTTGATATAATCACGGTCCTGAGTAAAGATAGGCGTATTGAAATCCGGCTCCCAAATACCGTGAATTACAGCTGTGTCATTGATCATAATAGCCTTTTCTTTTTTCTGAATGCAAATGCCACGCTTTTGCCAAGGTTCATAGTCATTCCAATTGATACCTTTCTGGAAGATCATTTCCTGCAATTCGTCGCAATTTTTATTTTGCAGTTCCTTGTGAGAATAAAGGCATTGAGCAACCATCTGAATAGAATTTCTGGTGGCATCCTGCTGCCGCCAGATAAAGTAATTGCACACTTCATCGGCGGGAAGAACAAAGGCTCTGGCGTCAAACGTAGCTTTGTGCAAAGCCCGAAAATATGTGTTGAACTGGTCAAAAGATTCGTTATATTCACTGATAGCCAACTGAAATGCATTGTCGAACGCTCTTGTCGCAATGGACGCAGACAGGCTGACCAATTTTTGCAGATTATTGTCGAACCACGGCTGAGTATCAATCGTGTCGTTGTTTGTAACAAGAATAGAGATTTCATCGCTTTGCGTATATGCCAGCTTTGCGCCGCTGATTTCTTTGCAAAGCGCAACCGCTGTGTCACGCATAGAACGAGCCAACACATCGTCGAACGGCTTTTGAAAACCTTTTGTAAAAGTGTGAAATGCACGACCATCCACGCGGATGATCACAGGCAAACGTTTGGGAAGATAAATACGGGATACGTTTTCGTAGCCTTTCATACGGTCACCAAGAGAATCCTTCATTGTTTTTGCTCCTTTCTTTCAGGATGAAGTTTGTAGTAGGCATCCAGGTAATAAGGATCAAGCATCAGCATATCGTTGATTTCGTCTTCTATCTCAGCGCGGGGACGAAGCTTTGGATAATTGTTTTCCATTTCGTCAACCACATCAGAACACCTTTTACGGCCAAAACCGCTGATTTCAAACAGCAATTTATCTTCCCGATGTTTACAAAGGATACATACATACGGCTCAAAAATACATACATGATACCAATCTGTATCTCTATTATGTTCAGCCGTCAAATACCAATTGAAATCCCGATACTTATGATGGCATACAGGCGGCTGAACAGGCATTTGAGGTTCTTCTTTCTTCTTTCTAAACCACATACACAGCCTCTTTCACAGCCCCACTTTTTTCTCCAGAATTTCAACCCTTGCCCGAAGTTTTTCCAATTCGTTGTCAGCCAGCTTGAACATGGGGGAATGACGAAACTCAGCGTGGAAAATCACAGTATCACCACAAAGCAAAGTTTTTCTTGGATTACCAAAACAATTGCCATCGGAAGTCCAGCAAAGTTTTAAGCACCCCTCTGCAACAGAGCCTTTCACATGATCTTCCCGATCCCACACAAATACCGTTCCAACGGGAAGAATACCGCCAAGATCCTGCTGAAGAATATAATAGCTATGGTAAGGGCTTCCAAAGGCTCGCATATAGCTGTTATCTTTACTCATGAATAACTTACTTCCTTTCCTTCTTCCCGCAGTTCTTTGAATACGGGAAATCGAATAGACAATTTTCCATCCGCGTCGTTGGTTTCTTCAAAGTATTGAATGGTTACCACACGCCCCAGGTATTCATCTTGATGATCCCAGAACATACGGCGGTTTTCATCACTTAGGCCGGAACCTACGCCCACGGGAGTACCTTTATAGTCGCAGACCAAAGCTCCAAGTGTACCTTCAAACTTCCCATTGCCCGCCTCAAACCCAATGATTTTAAGATCACAGTCCTGCATTACCTTTACCTTGAGCAGGGCGTTTGTGCGGGTAAATTGATAAGGCTCATCCGCCAGGTTGATCATGACGCCTTCATGATCCAAACCTCGCTGGGCATTTAAATGTTCCATGATTTTATCCGTATCGCTACCATGATATAGCACAGGGAGCGGACAAACAGATTTTTGCCCTTCGTCAGAAAGGAAGGCGCAATAGGCATCCAGTTTCTGCCGTCTTAGATAATAAGGCGTGTCGCAGAAGCGTCGTTCAAAGGCGTCCACATCCAACACATCGAACACGTTATAGGTAACGCCAATTTTTATTCCATCCCGCCTTACGATCATAGTAGTTCGCTTGTACTGTTCTTTGGATGGAATACCATCCCGGTCAGTAAGCAGCAGCTCGCCATCAAAAACGAAGTCCTTCCCTGTCATTTGCCGAAGAAATTTGAGACGCAATTCAACCAAAGCCAGCCCGTCAATAGGGACTCCTTGGCGGGAATACAACCGAATAGAATCTTCCTTTACTACGGCGATACACCGAATGCCATCCAGCTTCTCCGTCAGGTAAAAATGCTTTCCATCCACCTTGTCGGGATGCTCAAAATATTTATTGGCAAGCATGCAGCGGAACTCTGGGATGAATTCATATCCCAGAATTTTGTTGACCGTCTTAGCTGTGACGCCCAGGGAAATATCCTTGCACAAGAAAAAATAGCCGAAAAGCTTTACATCGTCAGTATCAGCCAAAGCTGCGTGAATATTGGCAATGGTTTGATCGTTTACGGCGGACATGCTGGTCAAATCATTGATAATCTCCAGAATGGAGGTATAGGTTTTGTTTGGAGTAATGTCCTTTCTTTTGTCGAATGAACGTTTTCCAACGTGGGTCACCTGGCCGGGATCCAGCAGAAAGTGCAGGGCAATATTGGGCAAAGAATACCGAACGCATTCCAAAATAAAGGGTTCTTTTGCTTTCCCAGACGCTTTTTGAATAGGGAGAAATGCTTTTCTAATCATATACAATTCTTCTTTAATGGTCATTCTTGTTTCTTTCTCACTTTCTTTTCTTTAAGCGGTGGATTTAACACCGCTTCTTTGGCAGGGCAGTAATCAAACGTTGAGCACACAAATCTACAGAAATATGAACTTGGTGACACCAGCCAATCCGCCTCAAATAATATAGCCTCAATGGTTTCAACGATCCAATTCATGGTTTCATGAAACGCGGACTGTGAAAAGGGTTCGTCAATCCACGTTCCTTCTTTGAACATATTGAAAGACAGCTTATCAGGATATACGCCGTATTTTTCTTTTACGAAAGCGGCATAGGTATAAAGCTGGCGGCGAAACACGGGCAGCTCTTTTTTCATAGAACTTTCACTTTTGGATTTATGATCGATCACCCAAAGAGCTCCTGTTTCTTTATGCCGAAGCACTAAATCCACCACACCCACAAACGGATAACCGCCTATGTCGATTTCAAACCGTTCCTCGGAAGCGATTACTTCCCATTCATCCCCGAACCCATCAAAGGTTTCAAAATAACTGAGCCCCGCGTCGAAATATTTTTGCGGCATGCCTTTCGGAAACGGAGGAAAAGAATGCGTTACCTCTGTTTCATAATGTGCTTCATATTCCTCAGCCAGCGCGAAAGACGGAATTTCATTTTTGGCCCATTGCTCCTACAGCTTATGGCAAAAGGTGCCGTAATCAGAGAAAGCGTTTCCGGGATCAGATACCTTGTCGATATAGCACAGCTTAAACATCATAGGACAATGCGAATAGCTTTCCTATTTGGAAAAGCTCCATTTAAAATTGGCAGGAATCGTGCACATCTTATATCTCCTTGTATAAAGTACGCGGGTCTACAGGTTCGCTGGCAAGACAAGTATCTTTAATAAACACAGTCTCCAAAGGATATTCCGTATATTCCGTTGCCAAATACCTCATAAACCGGAACCCTTTTTTCATCAGCGCCAGCGCGTCATCCAAGGAGAACCAATGCGCCAAGTCCTCCGGGTTGGAGCAGGAAGAATTCCAGGAACGCCCGTCCTTCCGATACCGTTCATCATAGCCCATGGGAAGATCTTTGGTTTGGCAATCCAGCAGTGTACCAATCGTCCACACATATTCGCCGTTAGTGTTATACCAAAGCCCCATGGACGGATCGGTGCTCTCTAAGCGATACAGCCATTTAGGTTCCATAGCTTGCTCCTTCTCTATCCAATCTGAATTGCACCGCGTTGCGAAGATACTTCACATATTCTTCGTCCTGGCACATTGTCTTTCCGCCTGAATCACTCAGCTTGGCAACGGGTTTACCGTTCACATACTGGAGCTTGATCACGATGTTCAGCGCATCAGCGAGCGTATCATTGGAAACAAACGTGCCGATGCCAAAGGATACCCGCGTTTTATCCTTAAAATAGTCGTACAAAGCCTGAGCTTTATCAAAGTTCAGCGAGTCGGAGAACAGCAGCGTCTTGGTCTTCGGGTCAATGCCGTATTTCTTGTAGTGAGCAATGATATTTTCGCCCCAAACGTAGGGATCACCGCTGTCATGACGAACGCCAGTAAAGTTGTTGCACATGGAACGGTCGAAGTCGAGCAGAAACAAATCCGTGGTAATGGTATCAGTCAGAGCCGTGCCGTTGTCGCCCTTGTATTCGTTATACCAATCCTTCAGCGCGTAATAGTTGGTATAAGCCAGCGGGATCTTGTCAATGCCCTGATACATCTGAACAAACTCGTGAGCATAAGTGCCAATGGGTGTGATACCGTACTTCTTGGCGAGGTAGACGTTGGATGTACCAACCATATTGGTGATACCGTTGTCGATAAATGTTTTGATAACTTCGTCTTCCCACTTACCGCTCAGTCGGCGGCGGCAGCCAAACTCGGCAAACTTGAAGGTGTACTTGCCGGATTTGAACGCCGCAATTTTTTCCTCCAAGCGATCCCTGGCGCTGGCGAGCAGCTCGCCGTATACATGATCAGGGTGCATGCGAAAATACACCTCGTTGATAATTTCGAGCAGATAAATCTCGAACTGCATACAGGAGAACAGCGGACCCGTTACCTCGACGATCAGCTCACCTGTATCTTCTTTCAGTGAGGTGAACACATAGTCGCGGATGGGATGCCACAGCCGGAGAAACTCCACATAGTCAGGCTTGATAAAACGAATGGAACGCAGATAATTCAATTCATCTTCCTGGAATGTCAGCGTGCACAAATGATCGATCTGTGCATTGATCTCATCCAGCATTTCAGACGTAAATCGAACGCCCTTGTTTCGGCATTTAAATACATAAGTACCGCACAAATCCGTGTGGTGATGAAACATAACCTGATTCATGTTAAATTTATATAGGTCAGTATCCAGCAAAGAAATAATAATAGGCTCAAGCTTCATGAGAACCTCCTAATAAAATATCCACAAAATCTTTTAGTAAATAGGCAGCTACTTCCGGCGGAACAATATCGCAAAGCCCTTTCCAATAGCGAATGGATTGATCATACTGGCAGCGTGCACCAGTGGATGACTTCAGCAAATATTCTTCCGGTGAATGGACAAAAGTGATGTGCGGAAGCAGCGGAGCAAGGAAAGCGTCATCTTGATAGGCATCCGGCAACTGAAGGGTACTTCTTGTCAGGCAAACGATGCCAAACTCCTGCGCGATCTTATCAACGTTCTTCCATTCTCTTTCCATACTTTCAAGCACATCCGAACCAATCAGCAAAGCGGGATCATATCCCTGCTCTTTCAGCCAACACAAAGTTTCGTAAGTGCGGGGCTGTGTTTCACCTTCCATATCATGACGGCATATATGCATCCATGGACGAGTAAGCGCCAAGTCTTCCAGCATATTCAGCCGCAAAGCATCTTCATACGCATACTCCTTTTTCTGTTCATCCACAATGTATTCAGCTTTAGACGGGACGAAAACCACCTGTTCCCGTCCCGTTTCTTTTAAAGCCAATTCCGCAAGATTGACATGGGCATTTGTTGGCGGATTAAACGCTCCGCAGTATGCCAAAACTTTTTTCATACGGCCTCCTTAAAATAGCTCCCAAGGACTATCCCCGTAAACCGTATAAGCAATGGGAGGCCAACGGCGCTTGTGCGAACTTCTATCCTGAAGCTCACGAATCTTTTCCTTCACATTTTCGGGAACGCCTTCGAGGCCGCGAATATACTTATGAATATCCTCGTAGGAAACACCCAGCTTTTCTTCATCACTCATACCGGATAAACCATCGGAGGGAGTTTTGAGCACCAATTCACGGGGAATTTCATGCATGGTCAAGCCAACCTGAACAACTTCAACACTGGTTAATCCGCCCAATACAGAGAAATCGCAGGAAGTATCACCGTCCTTGGTGCAATAGCCAACAGTGGCTTCGCTGAGATTCCCAGTACCAACCAACCGAGCGCCAAGCGCTTGGGTAATATACCGAAGCACCGTCATACGAAGACGGGGAGGCACGTTAATATCGGCTTCCTTGGAATGAGGAACATAAAATCCCTGACCAGGCATATCGTCTATCACATCACGCAATAATTCATTGTGCAAATTCCCAATGTTGAAAGTAAACCTATTGATTCCAAGAGCCCTGCATACTTTGTAGCTGTCATCAATATCGCTTTGTTTTCCATCCGGCAGCAGTATGCCATACACGTTTTCTTTGCCCAGGGCGCGAGCGCACAGAGCGGCGGCAATGGTGGAATCCTTTCCGCCGGAGATACCGATAACAACCTTGGTGAAATTACCTTGACGGGCAATTCGGTGGATGCCCGCCACCAACATATCGCGGGCTTCTACAGGATCAAAATCGTACATCATTCTTCTCCTTCAATTACTTTAATGTGGCAGGACTTCATTACTTCCAGTGCGGCCTTGTGCTTTTCCGGCGTGACCCCAGCACAGCATGAAGCACGAACAGAAATCTCAGCTTCAGGAAAAACAGAACGCAGCATCAGAGCATTGGAGATCACGCAGATGTCGGTGCAAAGACCAATCAGTTCAATGTTCAAATCCTCATCATCAATACCTTGCTCTCCGATATAGTCGCTTAAATATTCCAAGAGGTCCAAGGACCCAAACGCAGGCTTCTCAAAAGTGGTAGTGACGCAGCAAGAAGGAGCGGCCTTGACATCGTCATGAATCATCCATCCCCAAGAAGGCTTCACGCAATGTAAAACAGGCAGGTTCTTTCCTTCGTGCGTAGTCAGATAATCTCCGTGGTGAGTGTCTTGGGTGAACAGCAGCTTTTCATCATTCTCATTCGCTTCTTTGATGCGATTCACTACATTTGGAACGATTCCCTGGGCCTCCTTTGTGCCCAGGGAACCGGTAATGAAGTCATTCTGCATGTCCACTACAATCAGAAAGTTCTTTTTCATTTTCATTCTCCTCCTGTGTGTCATCAAACGGCACGGTTAAGCTGGAAGTGTCACGAGCAGCCAGGATTTCCTCGGCGCGTTTCTTGGCTTCCGCTTCCATCAGGAAGTATTCCACCATAGACTCCATCAGCATTGCGTCTTCTTTTGCGCGGGCCTTATCCGCCTTAGCTTTTGCGGCCTTTGCTTCTTCTTCTCGCTTGGCTTTTTCCTTTGCGGCCTGTTCAGCTTTCAGTGCGGCCTGATGCTTTTTATCCAGGCTGTTCATCAGCTTCTTGGCCGTGGTAGTACCGCCAAACATCTTCTTGCAAATCGCCGCCATAAAACCAGTATAGCGGTCAAAGGTTTCTCCGTCACCGCAGCGAACCACGGTTTTATCACCGTCGAACCAGCGGACAATGGTGGTTTTACCTTCTTCGTTGAAGATAACTTCCTCAATTGCGGGAAGCTTATACTGTTCAACTTTCAGTATATTCTTAATCAAACCATCCATTGCTTCGCCTACGCTATTCATCTCAGCCCAACCGCCACCGCTGCATGAATGAACGCTGGTCGTTGTGACAGTCGCCGGATCTCCGATCTCAACGCTGGTGAAGGGAACAGCAACAGTAAAACCATTACTATTAACACAAGGAACAGTAAACTCAAAATTGGTATCAGCCATAATTTTTCTCCTTTAATTTGTTTTTGTGGGGTTCCATATATCATAGGGACTTTCAGCACATACTTTTTCAAAACGGTTGAGAAACAGGCGGAGGAACAACCCGATATTCAGGCAAAGAACAAGCAAGCGGGGCTGGAGGAATAATACCGGACTTGTCCCAGCTCAAATGCATCCTGTCTCCAGCGTCGGCCTGATAAATCCTTTTGGAATCCGGGCAATAGCAGAACTCAATCACTTGTTTCATTCCTTCATCCCGGTTTTTTAATATCGTGATCCGTCCTGGTTCTACAGACAGAGTGGTTTCCGCCAGGTTATTGGTAGCGGAAGCGCCGGACAGATCATCCGCCCGAAGCTTTTCTCCCGCTTTTGTTTTTCGGGCATGAGCCACCAGCAAAATCGCTACACCATAGCGGTTGGCAAAGCGCTTCACTTTATTCGCAAAGATACGCTGCGCAGCAGTTTCGTCCTCTTTATCTGAGGTCAGCGTCATCAAGTTATCAATCACGATCAAGTTGACGCCGTATCGCCGCACCGCGCCCGTAAACACATTCAGGACAGCGTCCGATTGGTCCACATCAAACATTTCTTCATTGTCGAAAAGCAATAGCTTGCCCCTGTACCAGTTCATGATCCTCTCCTGCACACCGTAAGGCAGCACAGGAACCATTTTGCCCTTGATAGGATCATTTTTAACAGTAAGGTAGTCGCTCCCAGCAGCCTGAAGATTGATCCAGTATTGAGCACGGGGCGCGTTGAACTCACCGGTGTATAATGCAACCGTATATCCTTGTTCAATAGCGTTCAAAATAATCATATTGCTCAGGCAGCTTTTGCCCGAACCGGCTTGCCCCATAATTACCGTAACGCCGCCTTCATGCAAACCGCCCGTCAAAGCATCAAGCTTGGGGATATTGGTTTTAATACGGGGGACCAGGGTAGGATCTTCGGGCACAACGGAAGCCAAATCCAGCAAACCGCGAACGGGTATTTCTTTTGCGTTTTCCACCATGTCAATCAGCGCGAAGGGACCGTGAAAATAAAGAATTTCATTGGCGTCCTTGCATTCCTTGCCGGAAGAACGCGCCGGATAATCCTCCACGATACGGCATCGGCTCTCATCCAGCCTTTTGCAAAGCGTTTTTACCATTTTTTGTCCCGGCTCATCATTATCACCGAATAAAACAATGGTTTTGAACCTTTCCAGCCACACATAGCAGTTTTCGATCCATGAATAGTCCTCACAGCCGGACGGAACGGACACCGCGTTATCAATTCCCGCCTCATAAAGCGACATACAATCAATTTCTCCTTCGCAAATGATGAGCGGACGGCTGAAAACGCACATATCCATGCCAAAAAGGATGGGCTTAGTGCCTGCTTCGCGCCATTCCTTGGGAGATTTATCTTCGGGGCTGTGTTTTTCCGGCTTTCTGAACTTTACAAACACATTTTCTCCGTTTTCATAGAAAGGAAACACAATATTGCCGTGATAATCAGCCTGAATTTTGAAGGCATCCACTGTTTTGCGGGAAATTTTCCGTTTTTCAAAGTAATCATATATGTTTTCAGTAGGCGGAAAGGTTTGAACGGAAGGAAGCACATATTTCTTCCCTCCGCTCGCATGATTTTCACCGTTTTTGCGGCTGACTGTAATTTTTTCCTTAAAATGTTCAGCCAAGCTTTCCAAAGTACCCCGCTTGCCGCATGAGCCGCGTTTACAAACGTAACAGCCATTTTCCAGGCTTACCGCGAACGTTTTTTGATCATGTCCATTGGCTCCACCTCCGCAAAACGGACAAATTTGCGGAACAAGCTCGTCTCCATGAGGCTTTGGCTTGATTTCATAGGGAAACATGTACTTATCCGCCAAATCTATGACAAGGGCGCGGATTTCTTCGCTCATTGCACCACATCCGTTCTCAAAGTGTATTGCCGCTGGCAAATTACTTCTTTGGAAGACTTGCATTGCCCCTGAATTTTCGATAATTGATTGATCAGCGTCTTATCACACAAAAAATCATACAACGGCTTCAGTAAATCAATCTCATTCTTGCATGCGCGGCGCTGGCGGCGAATATCCCGCAGCTTCACACATTGTTTTGTATACTCGCATGCGTTCATGTTGGGGGAAAGCTCAATGAAATGCAAAAGATCCTGCGTTTCCGTTTCCAAGTCCACTTGAAGCTTCTGATTATCCTCATACCTGGAAATTACATTTCTGGCAAACGCCAAAAAGTTTTTCAGGTTTTCTTCCGGTAGCAGAGAATCAAATTCCTCGCTTCTTTTTAAAGTAATTAACTGTGGCGAAACCACTTGTGCCATAGAAGGAGAGGAACAGGAAGGGGAAGCTTTCATACTGGGATTTTGTGATAAAATACTGTTGATTTTGGCCTGAGAAAACGGACGGCTTTTAAGCTGCTTGCTCATAACGGCAAATCTCCTTATTATTCTGTAGAGAAAGTGCGGAGGGGAAAATTTTTCCGCACTCCGCACATTTATCTGTGTATTTATCGAAGCGCTTCACGCACTTTATCGTAACGGGGAGCGTTCAAGGCTTCCATCAGGGCGTCCATAGGATCAAGCGCACCGGACATGATCATCTTCGCCACGTTGGGGCTGAAGCCAGACACCAGCGCCACGCCCAGATCGTTTTCTTTGACAGGGATAGTTCCGGTGCGGCTGTTCACATTCCAGAATACAAGCCGAGGGAGCTTATATCCCGCTCTACGGTAGCGGGCTTCGATCTCTTTGAACAGCGTCTTGGTGGGATGATATGCGCTCCAACGATCACGAGCTCTGTTGGTAGTTGCGCAGGAATCGAATTCCATATCGCTGATAATCAGAATGTTCTTGGGCAATTCGCTCTGATGCAGCCCGTTTCTCAGAGCGGTGTCCAGGATCAGATCAAACACCGCTTCGATGTTCGTATTGGCAACTTCGCAATGCTTTAAGGCGGTGTTCAGCTTGGACAGCAGGGTGCCGGAACCACCCAACTTCACCAACTGAGGATGTTCAGAGAAGGTGATGTACTGATCTTTATACGCTCCAGGCAAACGTTCCGCGAAGTAGATTGCCAAAGCATGAGCCACTTCCCAGGCGCTTACCTGAGTATTGCCAACGTGAGCATTCATGCTGCCGGAGCCATCGGCCACCACAATGGTTCCCTCGCCGTTCTTCACTGTGTTAGGCAGCGCCTTCCACATGGCTTCCAGAGCCGCATCGGAATAGCGGGCAAAATTCATGCCATAAGCGCCCACCTTGTACTTGTGTACAATGTCATGAGGAAACAGTACGGAAGAATTGATCTTGGTTTCGCCTTTTTCCAGCTTACCAAGGTATTCCCTGCGGCGCTGCTCATCATGGCGGAGGAACGCGCTGTTGTAATTCAGGTTGGCGCGGGAAGGAACGGCTTCGTACTTGATTTCTTCCCACTTGTTTGCGCTCATCTTCCGTTCCGTTACATCGATATAACGGCGGAGGGAGGACAGCATCAAACGATACTTCCGGGGAGTGATACCGAGCGCTGTGCGGTATTCCTGCGCTTCTTTCCGTGTTGCGGGAGAAGAAGTGTTCTCACTGGGCATCCACTTGGCGAGCAAAGAAACGCTTTTACCGGATCTCATGTTGCCCATATCGGATGCCAGTTGATTTCGTACAAGGTTCAGCACATCGGCCTTTACCCTCGTGTTTTTCAGCACCAGCAGATCATCCCACCGCCCGTATTCGGCAATCAAAGGCAGGAGGCTGCGGACCTTATCAGGAAATTCCTGGGCAAGATAGCCCATGCACACCCGGAACAAACGGCGCTCGCCCAATCCGCCGCGCACATCACGGGCAAAGAACAGCCATACAATGGCGGTGTTCAAATCATCCCCGCAGGCATCCCGGAACATGTTTACAATTTCCGTATCACTCTTGGAACGGAGCGAGGACACGGCAAAGTTCAAATCCAGCAGTTTTCTGCCGGTGGTTTTATAGCTCAACGCGCCATTTTCCGTAACAAAACGGTTGGCGTCGCTGTCGGCAATAGTTTTTTGAAGCTGATCATAAAAATTCATATTATTTTCTCCTTTACAAAACGTATTGGGTCGCATAAATGGCTGCGATTTGTAGTTGCTGTTAACGTTTTCCTTTATTCATGAACCTTGAAGTCCAAATTCTTGCCAGGAATGAGGATATTATGCTGCTTTTCATACACATCCACATACATCGCGTCATTCCCAAGGTCGTATGTGACCTCGTAGTAACGTGCATTATTTCCACAGTCAATCAGGGTCGCCTTCTTGTTACCAAGAACGTGGGAAAAGGAAGTAAAGTGCATTTCATGGATGCCATAGGTTTCCCCATAGCGATCCTGAATGATTTTGATCACGGCGTTTTTCGCCGCAATATCAAATTCATAGCTGGTCACTGAACAATCACCTCCACCACTTGCCCCAGCAGCCCGAATGCTTCGTTCACGTACTCTACCACCTTTTCAGGAGTTCCGCATGCCTTGATACCGATGGTATCGGCTGTCATTTTCCGTCCGTTCAGAAGCAGATTGTACATTTCTTTCGACATCATTACACTAATACACATATTCTTTCTCCTTATATATGTTTTTGCTGTTGTTTTGATTATTATGCCGCCTGAACCTGGCTCTGATAAGCATTACGCATCCTTTTCAAAGCCCTGCATACAGCAACATCCGTCAAACCAAGCTTTTGAGCAATCTCCCGGTTTGAATATCCACGCAACTTCAATGTAACAATTTTCTGTTCGCCCGAAGAGAGCGCAGCATAAAAATCCTTGAAAGAAATTACATCTAAAGCGTCATTCAGCGGCTCAGAGCGTTGGTTTTCATCCAAATCCACTTCGTCATAGTCAACCTTTCTTGCAACGTTATCCATAATATGCCGAAAATTGGAGGTGCGCTTCGGATATGTGACCACATTGTTTCTCAAAGAAAACTGGCACATGGCATGAAGCATATCGAATGAAGGAACTTTATTGATTTCCTCCATTGTTTCACAGGAGCGAATGTGCTTCAGAAAGACCATCACACACTCCTGATACAAATCGTTTTTATCATTTTGAAATTCATTTCCTCGGGTTTTCCTTCGACCAAAACGATGTACCATAGACCAAATGTACCGATCATACTGCTGAATTAACTGTTCTTCCTGCAAGCTGGTAAGTTTCATGATTACACGTCTCCTTTTCTTTTATGAATCGGAGCTCGTGCGCTTGAAGTGTGTGGATGAATTAAAACGGAAGCTCGTCTTCTTCAGACGCTGCCGCTGCTTGTGGCTGAGTTCGTGATGCTTGTGATTGCTTCGGTTCTCCGGGCGCTACTGCTGAGGTAGAGCGCTTTTCACTCAAAAATTCAATGTCCGTAACGGTAACCTGCATAGCGCTTCGTTCCTGCCCTTTGGTGTCCACATAAGTTTGAAGCACCAGATCGCCTACAATACCAACCCGATCTCCCTTATGCAGGTACTTGGCGCAGTTATCACCCTGTCCGCGCCATGCGGTACAGCGATAAAAATTCGTGATAAATTCTCCGTCTTTTCCTCTTACACGGGTATCTACCGCGACAGAAAAGTTGGTGCATGTGACCCCGCTGACCAAGGATTGTGTAGGGTCAGCGGTCTACCGGCCAATAATATTTACCTTGTTCATAATTTCCTCCGTATTACTTACTTTTTAAAGTGTTCCCAGATAGCTTTCAAAACATCGGGATCGGTGATGTTCATATAGTTGGCGGTTCCACCCGTAATTTCTTTCAGCTCAGCGATTACTTTCTTTTTATCTTCCGGGGTTATGCCAGCACATCGCGCCTTCACCACTTCGTCCACCATTGCTACAGTAACGGTTCCTTCCGTATCGTCAGAGGATGGATTCGCCTTTACGGGGGCTTGAACGGATGCAACAGGCTTTTCATAAGAAGATGAGCTTCCGCTGGAAGCCAGCCAGCGATAAATTTCCTTTCCTGTTTCAGGGGTAATGGTGAAATACTTTCCATCAAACAAACCAGTACGGTCTTTGGTGGCGGAGGCAGTATGTGTTTCATCCAGCATGAACACAGTGGAAAACTCGTAATCAACGCCGTCGCGCATTTGCAGCCCCATACCGATGTTTCTCACCACAGTCTTACCTTTGTCATTCTTCTCCTGAACGTAATCAGTCTTGGCGCGGATATTGGCAATAATATGTGCTGGGCTTTGAAGCATTGTATCCACCAGACGATTGTGTTCTGGGGTTACATCCCGCCAAGCGGTATAGCTATTGCCTGTTCTCGCCGCAATTTTCCCCTGCTTATCCAGAGCACCGCCTTCACCTATCCAGGCGTGGCTCAAGCTATCAATAATGATAACTTCGATTCCGGCATCTTCTGCGGCGTGAATCGCGTCAATATATTTTGTAGCTTCGTAAGGAGGGCCCATAGGAATGGTAAAATATTCTCCGATACGGTAAGCGCCAACCCCCATATTGACATACAAGCTGGCGGAACCATTTTCAGTATCAATAATACAGATTTTGTCCCAACACTGGCTGTCTGTCAGTTCCGGGTGTTCCGCTTTCACTAATCCAAATCCCAGCAGAAGTGAGCTCATGGTTTTTCCGCTTCCGCTTGGGCCTCCCAGCGCAATTTTGATTCGAGCCTACGTTCTGCGTGCTTTCTGAAGTTGAATCATATCTCTTGTTCAAATCCTTTCATTCCTTTTTCCGGTTATCCCGGTCAATAATAATAGGGCCAGCGAAATCTCCGCTTTTCAGGCCAAAAGAAAAAAACAGGAAGAAAATTTCCTCCTGATTTCGTGACGGGAAAGCGTGTTGCGTTGTATTATCAGCTATTCAGTTCGTTTTTAATCTTCACCTCGGCGCTTCTAACCGCCAGCAGCATGTTCTTGGCTTCCAAATATTCTTTCCGCTGTGACGGATCATCTTCGATCTCGGTGAGGCGCTTCTCAATGTTCTCCCGTGCCTTCTTTACCCAGTAGTAGGCAGCTTTCGTGGTCATTTTCCACAGATACGGGCTCATTATTCTAATCCTTCCTGCTGAATCAGCCATGCTATCTGCTGATCGTAGCTCTCATGACCCCAGAACTGAATGGGGAAGGTAAGTAGATAACGGCTGGTGATATAATAGGTAAGATCAATCTTGCCATCCTCTATCATCAAAGGGAAATATACCGGATGCCAGATAAAAGTATCTTCGGAAAAATACTTTTGCCGCTTCGCAAGAACCTGTTCATGATCAAAGAACTGTCCATCGGGGCAGGCATAGCACATTTCACCCGTGTCCGCATTCTTGAGAAGCGATCCGTAGCTGGTGTTCTTCCCATTCTGCTTGATATTCAGCAGGCGGGTGCCTTCCACGATCATCACCTGATAAAAATGTTTGGGGTAGTAATATCTGGACTTGCTTGGCATAGGGAAGCTTGGCATCGGCAGCACATCCGGTGTTTCTCCTGCGCCGACCGGGAAAAGCTGATCAATTTCCAAGGCCGCGTCCTCGCTGCTGTTCAGGTGGCTGCGCAATTCGCAAGCTTTGTTCAGCGCGGAAAGAATATCCGGCTCACTGATCAGAAAAGTTTTCTTCTTCTTTCCTTTTTCTTCTTTGTACTTCGCAACAAAATACGGCATAATTTCCTCCTTCTGATTACCAATGCAATCCGTTCACGGCTTCCTGCCGCTGATCTTCCGTGGTGTGGGAATACCGGTTTGTAACATGCATGGATTTATGGTTGGCGCAGTCACGGGCAATGGACGCGCCGGATTGATTGCCAAGTTCGGACACAAACGTGTGCCGGAAAGCATGGGGGCCAGTTGCTACATCCACTTCCTTCTGCTTAAAGGCAAGCGCCCGATAAAGCTGATTGCGATTACAGGGTTTTCCATGCGTGGTCATGAACAAAGGATGATCAGGGTTATCCAAATCACTCCGCGTTGCCAAGTACGCTTCAATGAAAGGGTATGCCTCTTCTCCGATGACCGCCGTAGTCCATCGCCCTCCTTTTCGGCGGATTTGCACCTTGCCGCGAGGCGCATTCCTGAACTGTCCAACAGTTAAAGAGCACAATTCCGATACACGAAGCCCGGAATAAAGGATAAGCGCCATAATTGCCCGGTCCCTCACCTGATTTCTGCCATGGTCGCCATACAACAGCTCGTTCACCTGTTCGTGAGTATAATACTTTTCCTTGGGGCGTTCCTCGGGCGGCAGCTCGTCTGCTTCGGGGATGGGGATGGTGTGCAGAATATTGGAATAATCATCATCAATGTACTGAATCTTTACACCATCCACCTTTTTGCTCATTGTAGCAGCCCAATGAAGGAAGCGGTTCAAAGTGATCACATAATTATTCACCGTTGCAGGTTTTACTTGATCACAAAGAGCATTAAACCAGGATTGCAGCGTTTCTCCATCCAGACCGATGATTTCATGGCTTGTCATTCGCACGCCAAGGTTTTCCATTTCGCGGAAAATACGCTCCAATACTTCCGCGTAATGCTCAACAGTATTTTCCGATTTGCTGTGCTTAATAGAGTTCTCGTAAAACTGGATAATGGGCTGCATATTTTCCTCCTTTACATTTTCGCAGGGCGAACAGGAAATTGTCCTACCCAACCAATTTTCCGCTTTGTTTCCTCCCGTTCTTTCCTGCGGGCAACGATCCTCCGATACTCGTTCACCACTTCGCGCACTTCTTCCGTGTTCGGGTAAACCCACACCGTCATATTGTCCTCGTCCTTATGCCAGGAAACATGGCTGATGTCGTGCATGAAAAGAAATTGTTCGAGCTTTCGGGAATTTGTTTCAAAAGTAACGGCGGAAACGGGTACAGAAGTGATCGCGGTGCTCTGGGTCATGTGTTCTTGTCCTCCTAATAAATCAATTTCTTTGCTTCCTTGAGAAACAATTGGATTCCCTGGCGAATAGCTTCTGATTTGCTGATACCAAGATAGGTGCAGACGATGGTTAATTGTTCATCCAGATAAGGTTCTATGCGTATCTTTTTTTCTACGCTTCTTGTTTGGGAACTTTCCTTGGGCCTGCCGACAGGTCGGCGAGGAACATCATGCTCATCAATTATGTGTCCCATAATTAACACCTCCGATGCTTAAATTTTAGCAAGCAAGGTAGGATTTGTCAATAAGATGGGCACAAATGTTCTCTTAACTTTTTGTAACAGTTTTCCTCCCCATTATTTTATTCTCTGCAAAACCATTTTCAAATTTGCAAACTGTTTTCAGGCAAATTGTTTTTGATCAGTTTTCTATAACCGTCTGTAACACAGTTTTAACATTTGCGGAAGAAAACAATTGAAGTTCCTGCGTTAAGCCTTCAACCGAAGATTGAATTCCTTGCAGCATCCCTTCTATTTCCGTGTCCGAGAGTGTTCCACGCAGCACCCGCACAGCATCCGCTTTCAGCTTCCAATCATGAATTTCTTCCATGATGCCGCGCTTTGCGTAGCGAATCAAGTCTTCTTTCTTCATTGCCAAGCTCCTTTCTTTTACACGTCCAGATCCATCCGGCGAATAATCACGATACCGGCCTTGGTGCGGGACCAAGAGACCCAACGGGTAAAAAGTTTTCCGGTGCAATCATAAGCGCTGTTGATATGGATTTCCAACTCTTTCACAACTTCCCGGATATCTTCATCCTCCCATCCTTCCGCGTCCGGCATGATCAGGTATTCATAGTAGCCTTCCCAGTCATCTTTATGGGCAACCCTGCGCCACGGATCCTGGCCACAGGCAAACAGATCGCTCCAACGGTGATCACGGATGGAACAGGAGAGCGAATCTCCGGTTTGCTTGTATTTTGTACGGTAGATTCGCTTGATTTCAGGTTTTACTTTTTCTGGGATTTTGCGCATCATTTCAAAATACAGTTCGTCCATGCCATTCCTCCTCATGAATTGCGAATGATATTCAAGCTGATAATTTCTTTAGGCTGTGTGTGGGGATAATACTTGGCACAGTTTCTATAGAATTGTTCTTCGCCATAAATGAACGCACAGTTAACAAGATCGCTCCCTTCTCTGGGAGGATGCACCAAATTAAACAGGCAGCATGCTTCATTGATCCCGTTTGCCTCCACCACCACATAATCATTGATTCCATAGGGATACAACGGATCGGTGCCAAAGGTGAAGTAAAACTTTTTCATTTAATATTCCTCCTCGATCATGGTCTTAAAGAACGCTGCGGCTTCTTCCATAGAACAATCGAAGAATTCAAACGTGTTATTGTTGTTTTCCACGACGATTTTTCCCTTGGCTTCGTCCTTCATGACCGTGATCTTCTGATACGCCAGCATCTTTCTCACGCTCCTGTTCTTTGTACTCTTCCAGGGTTTCCAGCCAGACAGGGTAAAGCTCCTTTCCGTAATTTCTGCCATGGGTGTTGCGGTCACGGTAGTCATCAAAGCTGTAGCCGTGCTTGTGGTAAGAGAACATATCCGAGCGGACGGTGGGCAGGATTTTTTCGGGATAGGTATGCATATCTTTCTTCATTCTTCGTATTCATTTACCTCAATGCATTTGACGGCATAATTTGGCACATGTACTCTATTCAGAGTTTCAATTATGGCTTCAAGGTTCTGGTATCCTGCACGTTCTGCGATTGCTGCGGCTTCATCTTCATGCACAGCATCCACATCGAATTCCGCGATAAAACTGTGCTCCACACGTACTTTGTATTTTTTTGCTAACATGTTCGTTCCTCCACCATTTCCACTGCTTCGTATTCTTCTTTTAACCCGTACCGTCCAGAACTCCACGGGCGTATGGTTATTTTGCCTGTCTTATCATCTGCGAAAATCGTAACAACAAATGAGGATAATATAAATCCGTAATGTTCTTGTATAAACCTCCCATCTTCTTCTCGCGGATATTGGAAATTTTTAATGACCAAACTCTTCATTGTTCGTTCCTCATTTGTTTCCGTTGCTTCGTATTCTTCTTTCAGTCCGTATCGCCCAGCACTCCAAGGACGGACGGTTATTTTTCCCGTCTTATCGTCAGCAAAAATTGTAACGACGAACGAGGATTCAAGACCGTAATCCTCCTTCACAAAAGTGCCGTCATCATTGCGCGGATACTGAAAATTTTTGATGATTAAATCTGCCATATACATTCATCCATTACCAGCAATTATAGGCATACCAATCATCATCAGCCATGTCGTAGGCTTGGCCACGGTTATAAGCAATACCAACAAAATATATTTTGCCTCCTACAGTTTCATAAAAAACTTCGCAATACTCTTCGTCCCAATAGTAATCGCCAAAGTAGTCACCAAAGAGCCAATGTATCATGCGGGTTCCTCCTTACTGGCACGGATGATAATTTCCACATTCGGGAACGCTTTGGCGAACAGCTTCACGATTTTCTCCCATTGGCGGCAGTTGTCGCGGTAGATTGTCAGGCGTTTTATTTCATCCGGCTCAAAGATGCTGTCGTATCCTTTTGCCAATCCCAGCATCCTCTTGGCATGTTCCTCGTCACAGAAGAACCAGCGCAAATCATACTGGTCTCCACGTTCATGAATGGTGATCATGAAAGCGTTACCTTCATAGAAATTGAAGTCCTTTTCTTGACAATTGTAAATTTCTGTTACTGTACCGGAAACTTTGCTCCACTCCCAAGTCAGTGCCATATCAAAACACCTCCTCATCTACGCAACGGACGGAAACATCGTCACAAATAGCGTGCGTCACATCTTCTCGCCGCCATCTTGTCCATGCTTCGGCTTGATTTTTAGCAATTTCCGCAACATATTTCTGTGCTTTGATTTCATCGTCGGCAAGAACTTCAACATCCAGCATCATGGATACCTTGACGGACGCCTTGTAGACGGACATATTATTCAGCCTCCTCATAATCCAGAACTTCAACTTCGGGACAAGCCATTTCATTCCAGTCGCTGTTGTAAACATCCTCGCGGGCAATCTCTTTTGCTTCTTCCAGTGTTTCAGCTTCCACTATGCGGGTTACAATTCCGCTGATGTGCAGGCAAATGTCAAACTTGGGCATGTGTTCCACGCTCCCTCCGCCTTTCCAGAACTGCCATCCACAAATCTCCGCTATCGATGCATTCCGGGACGTCCATTCCGTTATCCCGCATCTGTTCCAGCCATTCCATGCAGTCGGAGAGACTCATTGCTTCTTCTACCCATTGGCGGTCGATAAGCCAAGCAGCTGTTACTTGGTCTTTGCACCACTTTTTGGCCTCCGTCACCTCCAAATTGGTGTAATTACTCTTCTCGCTTTCCAAGATATTCCACTCGTCAAAGTCGTAACCACGATCCCACTCAATTTCTCCAGCTTCTTCCATGGCGCGGAGTTCATCTTCCATGTCGGTTTCACTGTTAGCGTATACATCCACCCACTTGCTGTATTTTTCCTGAACCAGAACACGATAGCGAGTCTTCATTCTTCCACCTCCCTGACAATTTCCAAATATTCATTCAGCATTTTTCGAGGTTCGCCATAGTCGGCCACATTCCAATAGGTCTGTTCAAAAATACATTCGGCAATGATGGGCGGCTCCAAACCAGAAAAGTCCAGATCATTGTAGTAAGAAGAACAGGCATCCTGCTGTTCCTCCATTGGATAATCACTGAGCCTTATGAAATCATGATGAATAATGGCGGAACCATCCCAATTTTTAGTCAACTGAATGAACTCATAGCCTCTTTCCTCATTTAATCTTCGCATTTGGGCGCAGTCCGTGTCCGTCATCGTCCAGCCGGGAAAATCACCCAACATGTAATACTCCAGGATTGTGTTTACGGCTTCATCGTAGGTCATCGTATCACTTTTCCTTTCCAGATAAGAGCCCCTTATGCCGTCAGCAGAATCATTTGTTCTTGGGAAGGCAAGTAATAATCCGCGTCGGCCATAATTTTCTCATACTTTTCCTCTCCGCCTGAGAAGGAATTGACCACAGCCTTCTCCTCGTCATCCATATCCTGATAATGCTTCTTGCCAAATGATGGCGGAAGCCAATGCTTTTCAGAAGCGGCAAAGATATTGAATTTTTCCAGTACCTCCAGATTAGTGAACTCAATATGGGCTGTGCCTTTCTTATAAAAGCTGACCTTAAAGTATTTGCACTTAATGTTCCGCGTCTGCCTGTTTTCCTCCGCCTCCTTCATGGCGGTACGAATTTCATACGGATCAGTGCGTCCGGCGTCCAGGTAATCGAACACTTTCTGAATGTCTTCCAGCTTTTCAATGGCTTCAAACCCGAACGCCCTGCTGGAATAGATGGAATAAAAGCCATACATGGGAATGATTACTCGCTTATTGACGGCGAATGCGTCATTGGTTTTCCATCCGTTGAAGTACCAGCGGTTCTGACTGTTCTCATCGTAATGATATTTGTGCGTCCAGTCATCGAACAGCTTCATGATCGTGTCACGAATGCCGCCATTCACCTTCTTGCTCATTTCCAGCGCCAAATGGTAGATGTTGTAGGCGGAGAATTCATATTTCGCAAACTCGTCCAGCCTGCGGTACAGGTCGTTGCGAAGGTTTGTGGTCATCTGCTCAATAAACTGAGGGCTGGCAAACAGATTGTGCCAGAATTTCTTACGAAGCCGGAGCAAGAAGCTGTTCACGGTCGCGTCTTCTGTTCCGCTGTATCTGCCGAACACCATCGAAAACCCGGCATCTCCGCCGCCCTCATTCAGCAGTGCGGAAACGGCATTGTATTCCTGAATCAGTTTGACGCCGCAGCGTGCTTCATAATTGTAGCGATTGATGATCGCTTCGATAAAGTCCGCCTGAGTCAAATCCATGTGCCCTTGCAGAGGAGAAGTATCCGCATGCTCCTCCGCCATTCGCATCCCCTCCAGGATACTGTCATCTCTGGCGGCTACAGGCAAATTGAAATATACAATGGCAATTTCTACATCGGTTTCCCGTTCCGCGTCTACAAACGCTTCGGAAAGGAACTCAACGGCTGCGTTATGCTCCTGAATTTGGCGGGCAAGCTGCTTGCGGGCGTAGCTGTAAGGATTTCGCAGCGTTTCCGCGTTCAGCAGGCACACAATTTTTCCTCCGTACCGCATAATTTCCAGCGCGTGGAGCAGATGTTCCGCGCCTTGGGCGAAGGGAGGGTTCATGAGAATCAAATCATAATCCTTGTAGGTTTGGAAGGTGAGGAAATTGTCGTGAACCACACGAAATCCCTTTCCTCTCAGGATGGATTGCAGATTCGGATCAATTTCTACGCAGTCCGCATCCACATCTTTTACGGAAAGCGAAGAACGATAGCCAAAGCCCGCCCTTTCTGCGTTAAAGTGGGCGATATACCCTTCAATCAGGTCACCTTTGCCAGCGCTGGGCTCAAGGATATGCTTTACTTCATGATGAATGCCCGCAATATCCAACATTTTCTCAACCAGAGCTTGCGGCGTTGGGTAAAAGCCGGATTGATGCTGGGCGGTTGCCAATTCTTTTGTTTCCATGTTTATTCCTCACTCACTTTCGCCCTATTGATCAGGCCAATGATTTCAAATTGATCCTGCTTGAAGTACATTGCCTTCGCCACATCCGGTTTTCTCATTAACTTTTTGATTTCTTTTTCGTACATGGCGTTTAGCTGCCGCAATTGCCGCATCGTTTCCTTGGAAATGGGGACGCCATTTTCTATCTTTTCCTTTGCCGCATTATATTCGCAGTTTTTCAAACCACCCACCTCACTTTAACTTCTCATTGATATAATAACTACCTTTTCTTTGGTAGCATTTCTGACAGGAGGAGCAACGAAGCCCCGCACACTCAGAAGCAGGATTCGCCTGGATCACTTGATCATACAAGTCCTTTTCCCAGACAGTGAAAACATGGTCAACGTATTTTTGCATGCCGGGATACACACCGTCGGTAAAATTCAGATGCATGGAGGAATGAACGTAAGTGCAGTTGCGGGGTTTCCCTTCCTTCTTAAACGCCGCCAACCAAATGCTCCAGTTTTTGCTCCAAATACCGAACCTGATCCACTTATGAGCACGAATGATTCGGATATAATTCCGAGCTTGCGTTACGTTTGCCACATCACCAAAGCTTTCGATGCGGGCGATCAGAGAGGTGATAGGGACGGCAGCGGCTTCGGTGGGGGAGAGCAGCCGGGAAGTGAGCTTTTCAAAATTCTGAACCAGGTGCGTGTTCAGGTTCTTACGCATTTTACAGAGGGAATCCGCATAACAGTGGGCGCACACGCCGTCGCACATTTCCTTCCGCTTCTGGCAAATTGGGTTGACAAGTGAAGTGGTTCCGATAGACTGAATACCAGCCATCTTTGTGTTATCTGAGTGATTGGTGACATGAATGGACATCCGCGCCTTAGCCATGCGTAATTCCTCCGTATTCTGTTTTCAAAATGCTTGCGGAATCACACGGCGATATGGTATAATCATCGTGGAATCCGCTTATGGTTGTGGGATTTCAAAACTTGTCCCGGAAGAGTTGCCGCTCATCCGGGACTTTTTACTTGATCACGGTATAGGTTCCATCTTCGTTGTCTTCGATGGAATATTTCTGATCGTCGATGATCACATATTGCTCAACCAAGTTGTCAACCTCGGGCGCATCGACTGCGTCTATACCAAATACAATATCCATTTCGGGATCGTACCACGCCTGAGTTGCGATTTCAGAATTTCCATCATCCCAAACGCTGACAAAGATGATCTGAACAGCGGCCGGATCGCTGATTGCGGTAATAGGAAAAACATCATAATTGCCATTGTTACCGCCGAGAAATTCCCGCAGCCGTTCCTGACAATCCAGGGTCAGGTCATTCCAGTAAATTTCAAACTGCTCCTTCATCCTTGTTTCCTTTCCGTGAATTGCACACCATACACATAGTCTGGTAATTTTTCAGCGTATTCTTTCCGCCTTTGGATTGTGGGACAATGTGATCCTTGGTCATCAACACCTCTTGGCCTTTCTCGTTAACCGCATATAAATTCAGGTGATACCGAACATCGTTCACTGTTTTTTCTTTGGCGAAGAACCTCCCCTCTACGCCGCAGCGGACACACCGCATTCCTTTTGTAAAGAATAATTGATACCGCTGGCTGGTAGCTTTTATTTCATCACCGCAGAACATGATTCTTGTCTTTCTATGGTTGAACATTGCACCGGATACTGCCGCATATACTTCCTCAATGGTATGCGTGCTTTTTCTTATCAACCCTTTATTCACTGTCCTTCGCATTGTTCTCAGGCTCCTTGGTTAAGCGGTTTTTCAGAATCTTCTAAATTTCCGCATACATAACCTCCCTGTTTTTCTTGCATTGCTTTTTACAATAGCCATGCCGCCTGCATTTCAGGCATTCGCCGTCCGTTTTCCATTGTTCTGTACGTTCTTCCTTGGGAATTCCTTCTACCATTTATCTCACCTCACTTTCAGGGGTTCTTCTTGTAAATGTTGGGGGCAATTCTGCATACGGGGGATTTACAGCCTGCTGCCGGTTGGATTTCATCATCAGCGAAGCGCCGAAGAAAAAAGAAGTGCAGGCCACCAGCAGAACAAACACGATGCTTCCAAACACCAAGCAGATAATACCAAGCGCCGTCATGACCATTCACCCGTCCATTCTTTAGGAAGCAGCACACGCGCCATAGCGTACTGAATATCCGTATCATTCCATCGGCCTGCCGCATAGAAATCGGATGTATCGGTTACGTCATCCGCAATAGCTTCCACCGTTTCATCGGGTATCTTGCGGGCATATTCTCGACCAAATGCCAGTTCCAGCTTGTTCAGCACGTCTTCCTTGAGTTCCTGATACTTTGTCATCATGGCCTCCTTTCAATGCAAATGAATACCTCCTGTATTTTTATGCATTTTCCAAATCAAAGTTGGTTACGAAATGCGCTCCTTCGTCTCGAAACTTTGAGACGATTTCCATAGCACGTTCCTTGCTGTCAAATCGGTAGGTTGCTATGCCGCCGCCGATGTTTACTTTAATAACAAACTCTCCCATCTCGTTCATGATCCCTCCACATACACGCCATACACAGTTTCCAGCCAGTATTTATCCACGCAATGATTGATAACCATACGCTGCGGATTGCTGTCGCCGGATAAACGGAATACTCTCATGTGCCCGCCCCATGTTTCCATTTTTCGTAGCATGGCTTCGATTTCAGACCATACTTTCAGGCTGTAAAAACACTTCCCCTCTCTGTTGCGATATATGACCAGATATTTCATACTTCTCCTTCCACAGCTTCAAACGCAATCTTGTAATCCTTTTTCAGATCAGCAATATACTTTTCAGCCGCCGCCTTGGTGGGAAATTTCTTGGCGTACTTCGAGTTATATTCCAATTTGATACGGCTGGCTGTTTTCTGCCGAAGATATTCGCCTTGATGAACGCCGGAGGCAATTCGGATACACCATCTCCATTCCTTGCGCCCTGCCACAGCATTGCCGTCCACATATTGGATCTGAATGCCGTGCCCTTCACACGCCTTCTTCGCCGCTTCCAGACTGTCAAAGATCAATGCGCCCATCACATTCTTACTGTAACTGATACCGTGAATATCTACTTTGACGATATAGCTGTTCTTGTATTTCGCTGCAACTTTCCCGTTCATTGCTTTGGGCTCTGGAGCAATTCGGATGGGTTCGTCATAATTGATGCGAATCGAGAACCAGATATCCTCATGCTCTTTGGGATGACTGACGCGATCCTTAGCTTTAGACAGCCAAGCGTCAAATTCTTCAGTGGAATGCACAGTAGTCTGCAATTCATACCAGTTTTTGTCGTGATACCCTTTGGCTTCGTCGTACAGCCAGACAGTGACCTCGCACACAATGCCGTTGTTGTGCTTGTGACTGACGATCTGCTCAATAGTAACGGCTTTTTTGATGCCGTTTTCCACGAAGCGAATCCAACCGGCGTCATCCACCCACTTTCCGCCACGCTTGAAGTGCTGATTATAATGGCTGGGCACATAGCTTTGCGCTTTTTTCATCAACTCAGCCTCCGAAACGCCAGCCAGATTGCATAGGGGAGACCAATGGCGCTCCCGCCGTTCGTGCCATTTGCCATCCAGCCCATAAACGGATTCCGTGCAGTTGTTGGAACCTACCAGCCACATCGGGGTAATGCCCATCCCCGAACGAATAAAGCAGCGGTCATAGCAAATATCGTAGGACACGGTTACACAACCTCCTCCAACGTATCATCGTAGGTATACACAACGTTGCCGGTGATCTCCCGCACCTTTCCTCCTTCCGTAATAAATCCATCCGGGCAAACGGCTGTTTCATATCGGTAAGTTACAAACAGCCGCACATCCGGGAACCGTCCGGCGAAATCATCCAGTGTTTTGCGGATTCGTTCAACCGCCCCATAGCTTTCCGTGCAGAAGGAAGTCAGGTATTCATCACCACATTCCCAATGCGCGTCCTCCAAATCCTGTTCATTCAGAGCGACCAAAGCCTCTATTTCTTTGCTCGTCAAAAATTCTCCACTCTGGTGCCGCCCGCTGAATTCCCAATCCACTACACAACTCATGCTTCCTTCCTCCTTATTAACCAAGGGCGAGGTTCTTGTGTTTCTCGCCCCTGGATTTTATTCTCAGAAATCCACCACAGCGCCCTGGAACATGGAAGCAGACCATTTCCACTCATGGAGCGTATCCAGATCAACGGAGTAGCAGTAACGTTCCATACTGCGTCCTTCCTTTTCGACACTGGTGATCGTAGCAGTAAGACCGGAATACTTTTCCATTCGCGGGCTTACGCCAAACACGATACCAGCATCATGGCGGCTATCCAGGTCTTTGATTATCACCTTGTCGCCCACCTCATAGCAGGGCTTGGGAAGGATTTTGATCTGGTAGCAGCGGGTGTGTGCATTGTCGTTATCCACGTCGATCCCTGTAATTTCCTTGAATGTAACCTTGTCAAAATTCGGAATACCCATTACTTCTTGTTGTTCACCTTTAGACAAGGATTTCCACCATTCAATGAAGCGCTGTCCATTCTCATCTACCCGCAGATAGCCGCCTTTCTCCCTAATATCGGGATGTGCGGCGTCTTCTTCGGCGGTTGTGTCATTGTAAGAACGCCACTCAGAAGCGGGGCGAACATCCTGGAACAGTCGGTAAGCTTCCGTCTGCCGCCATTCGGCCAGAGTCATATCGCTTTCCTTATCGAAAAAGCGAATCTTCTGCTGTTGAGTGCAGAACACACCGGTAGAGTCATCCGCGAGATTGTAATCGCCTGTGCAGCGATTACCAAAATTGCCGTCCCCGGTGTTGCCGTCCCCGGTGTTGCGGTGCCCGGTGTTGCCGTCCCCGGTGTTGCCGTCCCCGGTGTTGCGGTGCCCGGTGTTGCCGTCCCCGGTGTTGCCGTCCCCGGTGTTGCCGTCCCCGGTGTTGCCGTCCCCGGTGTTGCCGTCCCCGGTGTTGCGGTGCCCGGTGTTGTTGAGGCCAGTATTGTTTTTGCCCTGGTTGGCGATCTCAAGGAGCTCGCCCCAGGGGATCTCGCGGATGACGAGGAGCTTGTTGGTGCAATGCTTATCGTCACCTTTATCAATTTCACCGTAGGCCATCACCAAAGCCACCTTATTGTCGGAATCAAAGCGATAATAGTTGAAGCAATCCGCAGCCACGGGGCAGTAATGCAGGCCACGATCACACAGGACGGGAACAACCCGTTCCTCAAAGCTCTTGCCGACTTCATACTTCATGTCCCGGCACGTCCAATCGGAATTGAACACTTTGAACCCCAATTCACCGATGTAAATTCGGCCATCCGGCATTTCCACTTCCCAGCGTTCTTCCTTGGCGGCAAACTTAACTTCCTTGGTGTCCCGGATCACATCGAGCATCGTTTTCATATTGTTTTCTCCTTTTTTCTTATTGATTTCTTCCTATTATAATAGCCTTATTGTGCAGCTTCCTCTTGTTCCGTGAAGTGGAAGGATACCTCCTCAAATCCTTCCGGCTTGGAGTTGGTAAACTCAATCAAATCAAAAGCCCAGGAACCTACCTTGTCAAAATCCGGGTGGGAATCATAATAATCACCTCCGCCACGATTGTTCCCACAGGCAGTCAGTAAGGGGAGGGGGTTGATGCACATGTCATATGCATAATGCTTGCCATTCCAGTCATACTCCTCATGCCACTTGTTCCGTTCCGCATAAGCTTTCAGATCGACGTACTGCCGGAGCGTATGATTTACCAGATACCAACCGGTGAATGATTCGAGCTCCGGCATATTCAGAGGTTCAGGATGAATTTTCAGCTTTTCTCTTGTTTTATCATCCTCCTCACGGATCCAGAGTTTATTGAACAACGGCATGAATTCTTCTTTGTCTACTTTTTGTTGGTATGCTTCCGTGCCACTCCACGGATCTTCGGAATAATCACCAACCCAGGCAACCTTCATGGGGTGATCCAGGATTTGGGAAAGCACAGCATTTACGAATGTATTTCCCAAATAACTGTGCTCCATCAGCTTCAAACCATTGTGACCATATTCATGGGAATACAGCCATTTCACACCCCCGCGAGGCCCGATCAATGCCGGCTTATAATACTGGCCCATAACGTACCTCCTTGGTAAATCATCTCAAAAAGGTTTTTCATAGCTTATAATTGTCACGGCTTCTGACTTATCAAATTGTTGTTTGACCTCCACTTTGTCCACATCATCTCCAGCCCAGGCAAATCCCGCATCGTATTCGGCTGCTACCTTTACTTCCATGTCTAAAGGAAAACGTCTGAGTTCCTTGATCAATTGCTTCACGGTCATCAGTTCGTCTCCTCTCTTACTTCTCGATCACATCCCCGTTCGATTTTCTCGTTCCATGCTGCAGGCGTCAAAGTAAATCTCAGCGAATGCAACATCCAACAGGTCATCAAACTCCACAGGCTTGCTCATTCAGATTTCTCCTCCCGTATCGGCATCCATGCTTTTCAGTCCAGTCGCACACGTCACCATTGTCATCGTGACAAAGCGTGCACAGCATCAGGCGCTTTCCGCAGACCGGACAAACCTGATCATAACCTGTGAATTCATCGTCATCCACCACAACCGGGATATACTGATCGCAGCGCGGGCAATACTCCTCAAAGTTGTATCCGGCAGGTGCTTCTCCTGGCTTGTACACCTTATGCATGGCAGAAGTTCAGCCTCCAATCTTCGAGTAAGATTTGCTGGGCGTGCATCAAAGCATCGCACTGATACTTTGTCATGGTTGTTGATTTATAAGTGTCAACAATTTTGCTTTCCATGACTTGCAGCTTCACACCGTCATGCACGCTGGACGCACTCAACAGTTCCAGCATAAGCGTTCTGAATTCCGCGATGGAAAAATATTTCTTATTCACGGTTACACCTCCTCGGCAAGCGCTTCTTCCAGCAGGCGGTCGAGGTCTTTCTTGGTTCCTCCTAATTCCAGGCCGATCAGCACGTTCTTGATAGCCTTGTCACGCTTGGTGCGAATGGCGGAGAGCTCTTCATTTTGTGCTTCGCGGAACTTAGGGCTGTAAGAGTAGCAGTACGGGGTAGTCACCCAATTACGGCCTTTCTTCAGGTTCTCAGGAACCATTTCTTCCAGCGCTTCATTCGGAAAATACTCGGCGAACAACTTGCGGAACTCTTCACGAACCGTCGCTTCCATGAGTTGCTGGGTGGCTACAAGCTTCTCGTTGTACTCGTTATTTTCGTCCTTATACTTGGCTTCAACCGCATCCAGAGCGGGCTGATACTTGGCGTTGATCTTTTCTTCCACATATTCCCGAATGATTTTCGTAACCTTCATTTCACTTGTTCTCCTTCCAGCCTTCTATAATCACGATTTCATCAAATTGGTAGGGGATAGATCCCGCGTCCTTGATAAGCTGGGCATACTGCCGTTCAATCACGGCGTCAGGCACTTTGCGTTCCCGCTGTATATTCCTCCTTTTGCATTCATCCAGCGGTGTATTCAGGTACACTGCCACTTTCCTGCATGTGATACCATCCACACGATTCAGCAATTTCTTCCGGGCAAAGGCCGTGGTGTTGGTGGCATCAAAGATCACATCAAAGTTACAGCAAAGCAAGTCCTCCGTGGTTTTATAGGCTCTCTCAAACACCCTTTCCGGTTCTTTCTGGCATGCTTCATCGCCGAACCATTCTTTTCTGATGCTGTCGGGGCATACACGGGATACACATGGAATTTGTTTGGCAAAAGTGCTCTTTCCACTCCCCGCAACCCCGATCATCACATACAGCGTCGGCATTTTATTCATCTGCTTCCTGTGCTCCCGCCCAATCAATTCCCAGATCTACGATGTCATCTCTCTCGATGTCCCAATCGGGGGCAAGGTCACTTTCATCCAGTCCGTTATTCAGAATCTGCTTCCTGGCGGCATCTTTTATCATGCTGCTGTCAGAGCCTTTGGGCACTTTCACATAGATACGATACAAGCGGGTTACTGTCGCTTCCACCGGCACCACCTGATACTCAGTGGGCACTTCGCCCTTGGCAAAGGCAGTCAACTGCTCCTCGGAGAAGTCCATGCCTCGCAGTGCTTCCTTGAGCATCAGGGTTTTGAGCTGCACATTCAAGAAGGGCGTGTTGTGCACAATGGAATTGATCACATCCTCGATCAGGTTCCGGGTTTCCACGCAGTATCTGGTATTGTGGAATAAGTACATGCCAAGGTCACTCATCGTCATAGCTCCTTTCCGATATGGCTACACCAATAAATAGGATCGCAAACAGGATCAACGTAATCGCAAGCCGCATTTTCTCCTCCTTTAGCAGGCGTACACAGGATGGGAAGTAAACATGCTCACGGGAACAGCTCCGGTATTTTCTTCCTTGGAAATATCGGCAGGCATCCCATCCACCACCAAATGCACAGCCAAAGGAGCAGCCTGCTTTGCCAATGAATACATCTGCTCCCAACTCATACCGTGGCGGCGGATCATGTGCACAGTATCCGCCATGTAGTAGCGGGCGTGACTGGCTCCCGGTTCAAACTTCTGGATGATTGCGTCAGGATAGCGACTATCCAGATTAAGGTTGTCGTAATTCAATACGACCTTTCCGCTCATGCGTTCACACCTCCTTGAAATATTCATCATGCTTGTCATTCGCGTCCTTGAGTGTCTGCGTTGCCGTGCTAATTCGCTTCTGGAGATTTTCCTTGACGATATTCACCATCCAATCGGCAAGGTTTTTCTCCGTTTCATCCGTCCAGCGGTCGATGATATTTTCGCGAAGCCCATTGGCAAGATTACTTCCGTAGGAACTCAGTGTGTAACTTTTCTCCAGCTTTTTCTCTCCGACATACAGGATGTAATCGACATTATCGCTTCCAAGGAAGTATCTTCCAAAGTAAACAGATACTCTGCCATCATTGCACAACTGAAATGTCACGCCAATCGACCGACCGTGCGAACCACAAGCACCAGGTTTCCCTTCCCAGTGAGTTCCACAGCACAGGTAATAATGCTCTTCGCACCGAGGAAATCCGCCGACTTTGAAAGTTTCTTCCAGCGAATGAAGGAACTCCACAATCTTGTGTTCCTTCTCGGCGCGGGACTTCGCAATCTGTTCGTTCACATTGTCTACAGTGCGCTTAGCTTCGGTTTCCAGCTTCGTGACTTCGGCAGACATGGCGTTGAGTTTCTCCAGCAGTTCGGCGTTAATCATATGGCCAATCCTCCTCAATCAATGTTCAGCCAAACAAGAACCTCTTCGGGCGTCCAGCCCTCAAACTTATCGTAGTTGGGTGCGTTACCAATGAAGTCAGGCGCGTCATCGGCGGCGGGTTGCTTGCCCTTCCGCATCTTTTCCGCTTCATCTGTACCAGGATATTTCATGATTCACCACTCCTTTGCTGCTCGTTTCATTGCTGTAAGCGCCGCCAGCGGGCTCTCGTATGCGTCCACAAACTGCCAGCGCTCGAAATCTTCGTTCCACTTCTGCAATTTGTACTTCGCCCCGAGATCATCCCGCATGTAAACCACGCGGTAATTGCCATCCTCACTCTTGTAGAACACTTCTGCCGGAAGCATCAGTTTCACATTCTCCTTTCGGTTTTTATAGGGCCAAATGATTTCCAGATTTTCACGCCAATTTAAAAGCGCCCCAATTACTGGAGCGCCGTAGGCTGAACAGTCCGCAGATCAACGAGCGGGAAGTCGATTTGAATTTGGGATGCCTGTTCCATGATCGGAGCCTGGGGCTTGAGCTCCGCCTCCATCTGCGCCACCTGAGCTTTCAGCTTGTTGTGCGCTTCCACTTTGGCGTTATACTCACGGATGGGTTTATTCAGTAAGTATTGTTTCCGGGCGGCGTTCTTCTGGGCACGAATATGAGCGCCCATGGCAATGTTCTGTCGCCAGAGTTCATAATCTTGTTTGCCGATGGCATTGCGAACTGTCTGTTCTGAACGCCCAACAGCTTTGGCGATTTCGGCATTGGAGTATCCCAGTTCCCGAAGTTCTTTCATGCGAGCGACTTCCTCCTCGCGGGTTTTGAAATTTCCGTTGCGGTAATTCATAGAGCGGCCATTTCTGACTTTGATATAAACATGCCGGTATTCTTGCCTCTTCGCTTTTGCGCATTCGGGGCAATAGGCTTGGCTTCCACTCTTCTTCTGATAAACTTTCCCGCATTCACAGGTCGCGGAGCAAACCCTTTTTTCAACCATATTTCTGCTGGTATAATTCAAAACGGCCTGCTTGTCATATCCCATTTCTTCTGCGGTCTTACGGACAAGCTGCACCCCTTTACCGGTCGAAGGATGTTTGGGATTCATGTAGGCGCATACGGTGTTCGGCGACATTCCAAGCTTTGCGGCAATATCCGCATAAGTTACAGGACGATTCGTGGTTGCAGGAACATAGGTGATAGAGGCGACAGCGGCAACAGGATTCTGGATGGTGGTATTCATAATTCGTATCTCCTTTTCGTGCTCAGTCCGCTTTGGTTGCGGACCTCGTGATTGTGTAGGTTAAAGTCAGTCAAATTTCAGGCGTAAAAAAATCTTACCGCTTATGCTTTCCTTTCCCTCCTGTATTCTTTTTCTGTCAGGTAACGGTGGAGATAAGTTTTGTCGAAGCAGCTCTTTTCCAGGTAATACAGCTTTCCCTTTTGCCATCCGCTTTTCTCGATACCCTTGATTGTATAGCTGCGGCATTTGGGCCTTTCGCCGAAAGTGTTTTCGTCATAGACCCAGATCACATCGCCCGGTCGAAGCTGCTCAGTCGGCGTAGGCGTGCTTTTCAGAAATCCGGGACCAAGCCGTTCGTACTTGGGCTGGCTCAGATCGATACTGTGAAGCATATCCAGCAAATCATGATCTCTTTGTTCATCAACAACAGCAGGACAACGCCCCACAATATCCCAGCCGTCCACTTCGTAGATGCCGTTGTCGATCATTTCCGCATACTTCTCATCCATTTTCACATTGGTTTCAAGACCGATGGACAGCCCGCCGCCGAAGAAATTACCCACCACTTGCATAAACCGTGCGATACCGTAACCGTCAGCATGAGCACCGCCGAAGTCCCGGAAGCCGCGCAGTTTGCAGTATTTCAAGAACGCTTCCACGCTGTCCCGTCCGCCGTTCCAATGCAAGTAAACTCCAATATCCTTTCCCACAGGTTTAATGATTGCGCGATTACCCATTGTCTGTGCCCTCCTCGTACAGTTTTAATTCTTCCGGCAGGAATACATCATGCGTTACCGCGCCTAAAGAATAGGGAGGATCAAATTCAACCTCATACCAGCCGTCGCACGATGGACTCCAGCGAACCCATGTTCCGTCCTCTTTTTTGAGATCTGTCGTGGTGATATGACGTACCGTTCCAATCTTGCCGTCATATCTACCTCCGTATTTGGTGTGAATCTGTACGCGGGCTCCTTTCTCAAACTTCATTTTGTCCCTCCTGAATATTCAGAATCAGCTTTACTGCCTTTTCTGCTTTGCCCGCCGCCGTGACCACCATTTTGGGATCATTCTGAAGCGCGTGAAGCCAGTTTTGCACATAAGCCACGGTGTTCCGCTCGATCTTGTCCGAGGCGATATTGAAATGGTTGCACAAGATGGCGCTCGTGATTTCCGCCACCAGCTCTTCAGCGCTGTATTGCTCGTCGCCGAAGATGCCGCCCATTTTGCGCTTTAATCGCTTTTCATGACCCGTACTGTGACCCATTTCGTGGAATAAGGTGGCATAGTAGCTTTCCACGTTCTTGAATTGGTTCAAATGCGGAAGAATTATTTCGTCCGCACTGGGCTTATAGTAGGAACGTCCCTGCTCATAGTGGCGAAGGGTGACGCCGGAACGGGTCAGGTAATCGGTCACGGCTGCGTCAATTTCCGGGATGGAAACATTGTCCGCGACTGGTCCCTTTGAAAACACATACTTGGGCGCGATTCCTTCCGTATCTTCCAGGTTGAATACGGAATAATATTTCAGATACGGGATCGTGTCGATGATCACGTTGCCATCCTTGCCGGTTTTTGCGTTCCCGTTCTTGTCTTTAAGCTCTTTGGTAATCATGCTCCAGAACACAATCGGGCTGCTTTTCGCGCCTTTCTTCACCTGTCCTTTGGCGGCGAGGCATTGCTTAAACGTAATGTACTCGCCGGGTATCCCCAGGATCATTTGGTTCAGGATGGAATACACCCGCCCGTCATTGTGGCTCCGCGCTACATTCGTACCGCTGGTATTCACCCAGGGCTTTTCCCAGGGGATGATACCCTGCTTCAACTGGGAGATAATACGATCCGTCACGATTTGATACACACTCATACCGCTCATAGCTCGTGCCTCCTTTACTTTTTTACACAGGCAATCAGCGCTTTGGTCACGCCCACCTGATCCAGTCCATCCGTCAGGACGTACCGGATTTCATCGAAGTAATGCAGAATCACCAGGCTTCCGCACACAGACAGCCCTTCCAGCCGATAGTCCAGAGCGCGAAGCATAGCCAGATGAGAGCAGATATATTGTTCTCGAATTTCCTGCATAATGCCGTCCGCCAGCTCGTCCAGCGCATTGCCCAGCGCCTCAAACCGCTGTTCGTCAAACTTGGGGTCCCGTTCATGCTTAATAGGGGCGTTCAAAGTGGCGATTTTCATTTTTCATTCTCCTTTACTATAAATAGATTACAGATTTTCCGAGCACACATTTCTTTTCCAGCACTTCGTTCCGGTATTTTCGCATAGCCTCCTTCTTTGTGTAATACAGATACTGCCGGGTGCCGATGCATCCGTGGATAACCCATGCTCCTCTCACATTCTTTTCGATAAACCAAATCGAGCCGCGTCGAATGTCATCCAGCGCAGCTCACCACCTTTGCAGAATATAAATCTGTGAAGTATACTCGCCCACTTCCGGCATAGAAATAACGCTCTCCAGTATTGCGGTCAATCCGAACCATGCTCTTCGAGATTTTCCCATCCTTGCGATAGCGGACGATCACATCCAGATTTTTGTCGGATTCCATCGTCAGCACTTCCAAGCCGGGAAAGAATCTGACAAGCCACTTTGCGGGTTCCTTTCGGGGACCTTTAGGCGAACAGGCCTTCTGAAAACAGCTCATGTTAAACTCTCCTTTATTTTATACTTAGTATTGCTAAACTCATAAGTAAAAAATTTTGTGCTTGTGGCTGCGCCTGCACTCGCTATAGAATTTGTGTGCTTTTTTCCAGCACCTCCATTCCTTGGCTTCCCGGATCATTTCCGGCAGCTCCGTGATAAAGTATACAGCTTCCACGCCCAGGCACAGGAACAGCATAAAGATAATCACCGTGATCAAAGCGCCCATTTTCTCGTCCTCCTTATGTGTGCACCGAATAGCTCATGCTTTCGTGCGTTCCTCGATGCAGGATCAGTCCGCCACAAATTCCCTTATCTTCGCGGAAGAAGAATGAACCCTCCGCAAAGTCCGAATACATGGTGATGGTGCTTCCGCGCCAATTGAGAGCTCCTTTTGCGAAAGCCTTGCAGAGCGCCCGCTTCATCTGCGGATTTTTCTGGATTTCGCGCAACACTCTGTTCGCGGATTCCGTCCAGATAAAGTGGACGCTTTCGCTTGTGTCCGCCTTGCACAGCACTTTCATCCATTCCATGCGGACAAGCGCCTGATTGAAGGTATAGGCATCAATTTCCACGAGTTGCAGGACGCCAGATACTTTTCCGGGTGTGCTCGGGAGCCACCACAGCTTCAACGTGAAGGTGTATTTTGCGCGATTGTAGGTGATACGCAGGATGTTTCCGCAATCCATATCCCAGAATTCCACGCTGTCTTCGTTGTCCAGCCAATCGGACAGCTTCCGGGCGTCGATGTAGAAGCTTCCGCTTTTTCCCGCGTTCCGCGCATAAGTCTTGAGCAGGATGTAATTTTCGTCGCGCTTGAGCGCAACCATTACATCATTTTCGTATTGGGGTAAGAGATAAGAGATATACATTTCTTGTTCCTCCTTATTTACCGCGCCGTGTACTGAATCAGCGCGAATCCGCTCTTGCGAGCATATTCGTAGCACTCCACATAGGTTCCATAGCGTCCCACATGGCAGGTCACCTTGCCAGTCTTGAGGTTACGCACCGTGATTTCGGCACGAGCAATGGTTCCGCGAATTTCAGACATCTTAATTTCCTCCTTCCGCTTGCGCGACATATCCGTAATATCTTGTCATCAAATACTTCAGGCGTTCCGCAATCATCCATTATGTGTTTTCTCCCCTCACGACGCTCCGCAATGGGGACAATACCAAGCATGGTGCATTGCCGTGCCAGGAATCCTGCCTTTGCAGAACGGACAAGTCGTAAATTGCGTCACGACCTGCGGGTAATACGTGCCGCTTTCGCGGTCATAGTGCATGGCGGTCATGGAAATTCCGCGATCCATACACACGTTGACCACGGACAGCATTGCGACGGTTAGTCCCGTCACATATACGGTCAATTCCGTACAGTCGGCGGGAATTGCCGCATCTGCCACATCATACAGACCATCCACGTCCAGAGGGTCGAGAATTTCCGCGAATATTGCGGATGTAGCAGGGGTTTCGTGACGTCCCGCACAAAGTGCCATTTCGTACTTCATATGTGTTTCCTCCTTCAATTTTCTGCAATCAAAAAGACGCGGTGATTTTCCGCGTCTTAGTTACAAGTATTCAGTTATTCCCAATCGCATTCATCGGGGACAAGATCATCAATTTCTGCGATTGCATCTTCTAACAAGTCAGAAATAGCGGACAATTTGCTGGATGTTTCTCCGTGCATAGTCTCAATGGGTGCACCGCCGTTGTCTCCGTTTTCTTTTGCGGCTTCCGTATTGCATATATCAATCAATACACCATCCATTTTATCCAGCATTACACGGATTGCCCGCAAACTTCCACGATTCATAGCGTTCATATGACCACACTCCTTTGGCAAGAGTGTACCATATTTCCGCTTATTCTTCAACCTCTTCTTCCGAAATTTTTGCCATATATCCGTCACGTTCCAATTTTTCCCGAATTGCATCAATGATATAGGCGTTTCGAGTTTTTCCAGTTTCCGCCAAGGCTTGCTCTAACGATTTTGGAATTCCGCTCGAATTTTGGATACGAATGCTTACCCACATTGTATTTTGAGCTTTCCATTCATCTTGTTTCGTGGGCATGACTACACCTCCGCATTGTATAATTTCCGCGCCTATTATACCACCTCCGCGATTTTTCCGCAATGGGTTATATTACTGCATCGAAGCCACCAAACCACGGATTATCCACGATCATTTGTTGGCGGTTATATTCCCAGCGCATATCCTTCAGACTTCCGTGCCTGAACGGACTGTCACCAATATCACGCTTGCCATCCTTCAAACGCTCAAGCGTATATTCTGCGCCTTCCCGCTTGAGAATCCAGGTGTACGTGATGCCGCACCACTTCCGCGTTACGGGATTGCCTACCTTAATTTTCGGCATTTCAAAACCTCCCTTCCCTATAATAAACCTATGTTTCCCTTCTGTTCCATAGGCTTATGAAGGGGAAGGTATCCCCTTTATACGGAGTACTTTTTCAGGAATTTCTGAAACTCCGTATTGTTGTGCTGGATTTCCAGGAATTTCTCCATGTTTGCGCACACAAATTTCCCGGTCATCGTGAAAGTGTATCCGCATGCCGTCACGACTGCCGAATTTTCCCGCATTGCAATCGTGAAAATATTCGTGTATGCGCGTCCCGTGCACAGCAAACGGGTGCGCAAATTATCCGCACAGCGTTTCAGCGTAGCCCTATTTTCCCACCGCCGAATAACGGTATCGGTTGTGAGATAGTACGCCTCCGACTTTATGAGTGCGTGCATTATCCCATCACCTCCGCCATAATTTCCGCGATGCGCTTTTCCGCGCCCGCGATGTCACGACGGATTTCCGCAATTTTCCGCTCCGCATCGTCCGCCTTCTTTGCCCGTTCGTACATGTCACGGATTACGAGAATTCCGCCATAGGCGTACAGGTGCGCAATGACATCCTTTCCGCCCACGTTCGGGATTGCCGGATGAAACATATATACATACTCCACCCGCGCATATTCCGCGTCGGAAATTTCCGCATTTTCGTGCCCAGGGATTGCGCGTACGCGCTTTAAAAATTCTTCCCGCATCATGATAGATAGACCCCTTCCGTTGTGTTATAATCATAGAGTGTACTTGGTTGAAAGCCCCCACGCCACGTCAAGGCATACACTCATGTGGGAGTACCCCCGAAGGGGTATAGGGAGGTGATTGTTACTCGTTGTCGGCCTTCTTCTCGAAGTCATAAGCCCCCTTCGAGAGCTGAACATGGTACACGTCTACGAGCATGGCAGCCACGCGGGAAGTTTCGATCACACGCAGGGCCCCGATGCTACCACTCCCACCAGTGCAAGCATAGGCAAGGAAGCGGATGTCACGGACGCGGGCATATACCCCTTCGATACCGATCTCTTCCACGACGGCAGCCAGGGCGGGAACCACTTCTTTGACGGAAACGGACTTCTTGCCCTTGCCGTCATAGGTTACTTCGGACTTGACGAACGCGGACAGCTTCTCAGTCAGGGCCTTGATCTTCTCAGGCAGGGCGGACTCCACCTTCTTCTCTTTGATGAAGTCAAGGACATTGAGGCGGGTCTTGCGGGCCACGGCCTTGAAGGTGTTGGACTTCTTGTCAAACTGGGCATGGAGGGGGGAGTAGTGGGCGCGGCGCATTACATCGGCGGGGGTGGTCATCTCTTCATACGCGGCGGACAGCAAGCCCTTGTTGTAATCGGCGAAAGTGGTATCCATCTCTTCCATGGTGTCAAGGTAGGAAGAGGCAAGGATGCTTTCAGTGTTGGCGCGTGCGTCATCGGCGTTATTCATGGCGGTGCGGATGTCGACCAGGGTTTTGGTGGTGGTGGTGTTGGTGTTCTTCATTGTAGTTACCTCCCATATTTTTTGTTGTTGTCGTGTATCTATGTCCTGCTTCTTTATGCGGAAGCATAACCGCAAGCGGATTTTAGTTGAAAGCACCTGAACCGCGTCAAGGTATCCGCTTTTTTCAAGTGTTCGGAAGTCGTTTATACAAGAGGGTGACAACGTTTCCAGCACGTTCACAAGGATGGAAGTACCCTGACAATACCCCATGCACACCGTACACCATTTTGGTGGTGCATCCGCCCATGATGAGGCGGGGTTTTGGTGTGTCACTTGTGCTTGTCATCATCGATGATTCATCACCATTGGATAAAGTATACACTTTTTTTCCCGTCTTTAGGTTGTCAAGCTCTATCCGCACTATAGCTTTCAAGTGTTCCGAATTGCACTTGATACGATTCATCATGCGGTCACTGTACCGGGAAAGATTGCCTTTTTTGTTCCGCTTGTGTGCTATCCATTCTTCACAAGCCCATTGCCTTGCGTCAAGTATTCTTCCGTGTTCTGTTTGGCGTCCGCTCTTTTCGCGTGTTCCTACATCCCACGTTTTTACCTTCCTTGACAGCTTTCCTTCCTTCCTTCCGTTGCCCTGCCGTACTTGTAAAGCGCTTGGCAGGTTGCTATACACTTGGCGCTTGCGGGCTTTCCAGTGTGCCCGCCCACACTGTTAAGCCCTCTTTCCGTCAAGCTGGAAGGTGGCGGGCCCTTCCAGCCCTGTCTAATGGGTGTCACCCTTAAGACGTGCTTAGTATAACATGGGTGACACCCATTGTCAACAACCAATTTTTACATCTTTTCAGCAAATTCATGTACAATTTGGTCACATCTGTTATATATGGTTGAATAATCGCCAAATAATCAATGATTTTTACCAAATTATACATTGTTTTTACCAAATAACACATGAAAATGAGTTTCTTCCATTATATGATAAAATGAAAGCATATGGAAAGAATTGGAAAAGACTTTCCTTTTCATGATATAATGGAAGAAAAGTAAAACATGTATAATATGGTCAATTATTTTCCTTGCGAAATAAATGTATAAACTGTATAACCCTTGAAATATAAAGCTTTCAGGCATGTAAAACAGTCAAAAAACATGGTAAAAAAATCAGATCAAAGAAGAATATACAAAATATACTGTATAATGTATAAAATCTATGTTATCCACAATTTCAAGTTATCAACAGCGAGTTATCCACAATTTGATGGATAAAACGGTAAATGTTAAGCTAAAAATTACTAAAAATCCTTTATGTGAAAAAGAGCCGAAATGAAGGCAATACAAGGCTTTCGATCACTTTTAACCAGGTTCAGAAATTGATGTATAATTTGGGATAAGGAAACATAATACTTCATTATGGTGCGTTATTTACGTTTCAGACCCAGAATATGGAAGAAAATTCCCACCTGCTGTCATATATCTATCTCCCATCGCGTTTAACCTAAAATAATCGTGGAAATTTTATTTCCAAACTTTCGAGAAAACCTGTTAATTATTTAATAATACGTTCTAAATATTATCGAATTATGGGGGCAAATGCCCTCTTTATTTTTATGGTTTAATATATCTTTATTTTTTAATGGCGTTGAAAAAAGCGGGATACTTTGTCCCTATTATTATTGGAAGGCCGAGCATATTTGTTTCTTAACTGATGTATAGCTATAACTCTTCCAACTCCTATCTTATAATATTACAAACTTTTTTGGGGGTGCTGATGACCGAATTATTTGTTCCTGAAGATTGTTCTCCTCCCGAAGATTATATTTCTGATGATGTTCACTTCTTTGATGTTGTCAACAGCTTAACGGAGCTTTACGTTACGTTCCGGGGTAGGTATGTTGTAGCGATCAATGGAAAGATGTTCATTCCTCATGTGTCGAATGGCCAATGCAAGAAACTGGATAACGCTGCGATCATCGGCCATTTGAACCAAAAATATGCTTTGGGTGTATTCTCCACAATGACTGGTTCAAAATTTTTATGTTTTGATATTGACTTGCCCGAACCTGAAATAGTGCATAAAGTAATGCATGGATTATGTGAATTTGGAGTTCAGAAAGAATTGATTTATGTGAGCTCTTCAGGAGGTAAAGGGTTCCATGTAGAGATTTTCTTTACTGGCCTCATATATTTGAATTTGCTTCACGACCTATATCGTTGGGTAATAGACAAAGAGGGGCTTGATCCAAAGAAAGTTGAGTTTCGTCCGACGTTCGGCCAAGCAATTAAACTTCCGTTGTCAAAGCATCATAAGACAGGAAATGTTTGCTGGTATTTAGATCGGGATACCTTAGAGCCAATACGAAGTATGAGCTATATTACTACGATAGTTCAAATGGATCGTGATTCCGTCGAAGATATGATCCGATGTAAAATCAAGAGTATAGGTTCACATAGCGAAGATTATAGCAGTCCCACTCATGTACGATTTCTTCCATCGATTAAATTGCCTGATTATGGCGATGATCCAATGATGACTGGCCCAGGTATGAGACATAATCTGATGAAAAGTATTGCTGTACACGAGAGGTATAAAGGGACGTCACAGGAAGAAATTGAAGCGAAACTCAAGGAATGGGTTGCGAAACAAAATCCTGATTTTTTTACAGATCCAATGAGCGTAATAACTTATGACGCGGAAAGCTTGGCTTCTTTTGTGTGGAGCGATAAGTTTGTTGTTGCGAATAGAAAGCTCACGATCACACGTAGCGATTTAGAAACAGTTCTGTCATGTCGGCCTTCACTGCAAAAACGTGTATTATTTTTAATTCTACTATATTGCAGGCGGTATGGCGCAGCAAGCATGTCTTTATCCAGAATAGCACGTAACACAAGGTATACACAGCAAGGTGTTCAAAAGGCATTATCGGCCTTGGAGAACAAAGGGCTGATTGCCAAAAAGCCGGGTAAGGTTGTGTATTCAAAAGGTCAATTTGCGGCAGGAGTAAATACCTACACTTATAGACCGCAACTCAAAACTAATGTCGGAGAAAACATAGAGATACGTTGGGATTTCAAAGAAGAAAGCTTCATTCCACTGTATCTTGATATTTTTCGGAATAACGTAATGTGCGATGACTGGAAGAAATACTTTACTGCAAAGGAAATTGAAGAATTAAAACAAAAAAAGGAGAATGATTAAAATGGATAAGTTTGAAATGCTGTTGAATGAGATTACTCAAAATAAAAAAGCGGAGCCTAAGAAGAGCGTTCAATTTAATACCCTTGGGTCTCGTATGGGCGAACAGCGGGAAATTGTTGTACGCTATGCAGTTGGGCGTGAAAATGAGGCCAAGGTATATGAGGGGACTCTTGGGGAAAATGGAAAAAAGGAAGACTCTTATGCTTTGTTGTATGCAACCGGAAACCTGATTGGAGATATTACCGGTATTGAAGGAAAAGAACTGGGGGCTGAACTTACTAAGGCCGCAATGAAGGCTATGGTTGGCGGAGCCCTTAAAGGACTTATGAAGGAATTGGAGGACGCTCTCAAATGAATGAACTAATTGAAGCGATGGCTGCGGCAAGATCGGAATATCAATCTGCCTTAACTCGTGGCATGGGTGTTGCAGTAGCAAAGGAACGTATGAAGAATATTGCGTTCAATCATTATGATCAACTTATAAAAGCTCTTATAGAAAATAAATCTCTGAATGAAGAAGTGGATGCTTTAGATGTAGCATTGAAAGAGGCAGAGGAAGAACTGAAGACTCTTAAAGGAAAGCAGAAACCAACAAAGTCACAGGAGTGATTGCTTGTGGGATCTGTCAAACTTGAAACGAGAAATGAGGGGCGCGGATTAAGAGAGTGGGATTATGTTCCCCTCTCTGAACCTCGCGTCGTTTCCAAATAGATTACTGAGCGGTGGAAATAGGATGAATCTTTTTATCCGCTGATGGAAGAAACAAGCAATCCTTTATCATCCAATGGAGTATTTCCGTTTTCCGAACCTGTACTTGTAACTTATATTGACCTTGATCGGTTGATTGAAAGAGCCTTGCTTTCCAAGGCGGAAAGAAAAATAGTTCATTGGTTGATGTGCGGTTATGCTTTCGACGATATAGCGAATCATTATGGAGTCAGTGCAGCTCATGTTCGTTAGCTTTAGAAACGAGCAGTTGAAAAGATTGTTACAGAAGAAATAAATTCCTGCGGTATAGTAAGGGAGGGAAGGGGTTGTTCTCATGAGTCACTATGACTATGTGAAATTGCCAAATGGGATGAAGAGGAAAATCTTCGGCCTTGAGGACATAGAATCCGTATAGGCGGAATGGGGCGATTACATTGAGAAGAACTGGATAACTCCTCAAAGAAAAATGTTCGATCCGGAGAGCAGAGTCAAATTTATGCTCGAAGGACTTGCTAATATAATTCTCCGCCCGGACATGAGCGGGCTGTTGACAGAGTACCAGAAAATGAAGATCGAAAAGTACGAAATTCCAATCAGCGCCTGTTCTTCTATACTGGATGACGAGATGTATTCCAAGTATGTAAAAAAAGATAATGGGGAAGAACAAAGTAAACTGGAAGACTATATGGAGGAAACAGCACGAAGATTCGATGAGGCCAAAACCGCAAAATTGAAGAATCAATTGGTAAAAAAGAAGAAGGTGTTTCCGCCTACTCGCAGACAAAAGATAGAGGCTGTCAGAAAGGCTTATGGTATAACGCAGTTCCAGTTTGTTCGAGTAGATACAAAAAACGATTTTTACTTTGGCGGAAACTATTACCATATTCCAGAAACTTGTACCGCATATGCGCCGAAGATTACAAAAGACGGCGAAGAAATTTACGATATGGATCAGATACTTTGCGCGGAAACTGCCGATGGATCTGTACGTTTTTTCGATATGAATATTGAACAAATAGATGGCGTAGAGTTGGTCGGTGAACAAATAAAATTTTTTGAGTATTGAAAAAGATGGTGTTGCACATCCCTATTATATATGTAAAGCAAAGACGCGCACAGCAACCTTAATTTGATTGCAGCCATATTATTGCAAATGATTTTGCGTCTTGCACTAACGTAGTTCTTGTGCTGATAGAAACATGCGTCAGTAGCGTAGCGGCGAACGCAGCAGATTGTAGCTCTGCTACCCACGGCGGTAAACATCGGTGGTTCAAATCCATCCTGGCGCACCAGAATGTTGTTCAGCTGACAACCCGGTGGATGGATTTCACGCATCCCATGTCACTACCGCGAGAGTGCTCACGTAGCTCATGAAGGTGACATTGACGGACCCCAACCGCACGTCGTTAAAATGGGCACGAATTGGTAGGTATTGAGGCGCGCTTTATCAATACTTATCATGTTGGGACATTTGCTCCTGTAGCGCAGTTGGAAGCGCACGTGACTTTTAATCACGGTGTCGTGGGTTCAAGTCCCACCAGGGGCATCAAATAATGAGCTCGGTTAGCTCAGTTGGGAGAGTATCTGCCTTACAAGCAGAATGTCACAGGTCCGAGCCCTGTACCGAGTACCAGAAGACACATACAGCAACTTTATTAAGCATTTGAATTTTGGATCAAATATAGCGAAAAAGTGTCTTGTACTAATACAAATAGGCGAGTAGTCTAACGGTACATTGGACGTGCGGCTTTGACCCGCAGTGAGGTGGTTCAACTCCACCCTCGCCTGCCAGACAGATCCCGGCAAGCTTAAATAACAGCGCAACCTGCTGGGACTTTTAAGGGAAGATGGCGGAGTTGGTGAACGCACCGGTTTGCTAAACCGGAGATCCTTCGGGGTCCGGGGGTTCGAGCCCCTCTCTTCCCGCCATCAAATAGACGCACACAGCAATCTTACAAGTAGATGACTGTTAATCATTATTAAACTGAACCATGCGTCTTGTATTTATCGCAGATAGAATCGGTATTCCAGCCGGTCTCATAAACCGGCCTCAGATGGTTCGACACCATCATCTGCGACCAGTTCATACCCCCAGATTCCTTCGGGGCTGGGAGTTATGGCCTTGTAGCTCAGAGGCAGAGCGACGCACTGTTAATGCGTAGGTCGAGATATCGTAATTCTCCGAGGCCTCCATCTCACCTTAGCAAAAGCGGTGACTAAACCGATGTGCGGTTGGCAGACCTTAATGCTTTCGACACATACAGCGACATTACGCTATCGTATAATGGATTATACAATTCTCTGAAAAAGAATCAATGCGGGTTCGAGTCCCGCTGGCAAAAATGTGTCGAGCTTATTTGGTAGGGTGCGTAGTATGGAGGGCGAAGCAGTCTTGAAAACTGTCACGGGTAAAACCGATGCAGGATCGTAACCTGTCCCTACCGCCATGATTTTAGGAGTTGATAATAATGTTAAAAAAGATTGCAACTGTATTATAGCTTGTTATTGCATTCTTGATTGTGTCCGCCGTATTTGTACCAAGGGGCATGGCAGAAAGTGTTCTTGGTTCGTCAGAGAATATTTCGAGTCCGTCCATTGGAACATTATATCGCATTGACTCAGAACATATGTGTATTTCTGATTTTCCAAACAGACTGGTGCTTTATGACGTATTGATGATCGATGTTGACGTTGACGCAATAAATCAAAATGAAGAGATTGAGGCGGATTTATATTTGCCTCTGATACCGGTTAATTTAAACGATATTATTTTGTTTGATGGATGGCATGTAGCGCATTTTCAATTCGAGCAGATCAATGAGTATTGTATCCATATAAAAACAAGAGCCGAGAATTTGGCAGGATTTGACGGGACGGTTGGATTATTCTTGTTTGTAACTGGAGTAAAAGATTAACCACCGGGAGCGACGGTGGGCCACAAGGCGCAGAGTATCGCTCACTTGTATGAGCTGCCCGCGCCTCTGCTGTTGGCAAGCGTACCCGGGGCAAGAGAAGCGTAACTCTTAAACCACTATAAGTGGTTCCATCGTATAGTGGACATTATGCCTGACTGTCTATCAGGAGACCAGAGTTCAATTCTCTGTGGAATCGCTAATAGCCGAACGGCATGACTTCGCAACCAGAAACGTACTGGCCAATTCCACAAATAATGCGGCAAGTTTTCCGGGTTCTTGTTAAAAATCCCGGTCCATGGCTCGGTAGCTGAGACGGATTAGCGTGCGCCCGAAGAGCGCAATAGGTTGGATCGTTACCAACCCGTGCCACCAGAAGATGGTTACAGCAATTTTCAAACATATTAAGATGAACGTACATGTTATGGGAAGTTGTATGGGGAAGCCGCGATACCTTATTGGGGCGCAGGTGTGACAAAGAAAACGGTGCACGGTTCCGTAAACCGTGAAAAGCCATCTTGATAACGGCAGAGCAACAGTGCCTAATCTGATTGTATAGAGGGCCGAAGTACAAGGTCCTCGACCTGCCGCTGTAGCTCAATAGGTAGAGCAGGTGATTTGTAATCATCAGGTTGTAGGTTCAATTCCTATCGGCGGCTCCAAAGGTGTACTTACGTTATTGATTTCACATGAACACCTTTCAAAAACAGATGGAGAAATGACGTAATGGCGGCGCGTTAGTCCACCCAGGGCGACCAGCAGTATAACGCAGACGTGCGGAAAAGACCCCGAAGATGCGCAAAGTATCCAAAGGCTGGATTATGCACCGTTAGCTTAATGGAAAAGAGCACCAGGCTACGGACCTGGGTTTGTGGGAGTTCGAGTCTTCTACGGTGTACCAAAGACACAAACTGCAATTTAAAAAATGTATGACCAAGCCGCGATCACTGGGTTCGAGTCCCAGTCCGCGTAATGCAACGGTAGACAAGTGGTAAGTCAGCGGCAAATACAAAAAACGTGTCTTGTATATCTGGGTGTAGCGCAGTAGGTAGCGTACCTGATTTGGGATCAGGGGGTCGGGGGTTCAAGTCCCTTCACTCAGACTTTTCATTATGCTACTTTAGTTCAGTCTGGTAATGAGCGCCGCTCTGATAAGGCGGATGTCCCTGGTTCAAATCCAGGAAGTAGCACCATCTATGCTGGCGTAGCTCAATTGGTTCAGAGCATCCGGCTTATATCCGGACGTGTGCGGGTTCAAATCCTGCGGTCAGTACCAATGCGCGATTGTCGCAATTGGCAGACGAGATCGGCTCAAACCCGATTGCTTATTCTGAGTTCGAGTCTCAGATCGCGCACCACTCAAAGAGGTGAATTTTATGTACGAGAACGGGAGACAGATTAACCATTATGCCAACAAAATGAAACATAAAAGAGTTCAGAAAAACCGGTATCGTAGAAAATACTTTGGCGGGTATCGTGCTGCTTCATGGAAAGATTATGTAGCACATGCTGATGAATGGGATCACCTTGAATATTGGAGAGATTATTACTTGTCAGGCGTAAAAGCATTCGCCCGTGATCGTACAAACGGTGTACTTCGCACGAGGTTCCGTGAGGAAGCTGCCCGTGGAAACTATGATGATATGTTCGTACCACATCATGCTGATTATAGAAAGCATTTTGATTATTGGTGGACTGTTTGGTGAAAAAATGAGGATTGAATGATCCTATAATATATGTAAGGCGCATACAGCAAAGTTAATTCTTAGCATGTAGGAGCCGGTGGTTGCAGGTTCGAGTCCTGTTCTCCCGCCTTATGTGGGAGATAGCTCAATTGGGCAGAGCACCGAAAAAAGAAACAAATGTGCCTTGACTAATTTATTCATTTACTTTGCATGGGGTTGTAGCTCAATTGGTAGAGCACCCGCCCTGCAAGCGGGAGGTAGAGGGATCGTAGCCCTCCAGCTCCATTTAAGACGGACACAGCAATTAAATAACAAATGATGATATTAAAGATTTTATTGTGCAGTTACAGATATGGTGCGATTATTGTTTTTCCGTCTTGGTAGCTATGTCCATGTAACCCAATCAGGCAGAGGTAGCAGACTTAAAATCTGCAAAGTGTGGGTTCGACTCCCATCATGGATACCAGAGCATTGACAATTTAAAAGGCGCTATGCCAATTTGCGTCTTGACTATGTCGTGGGCGCGTGCTGGAATTGGCATACGGCTCAGTCTCTAAAACTGTAGTTACTGTGGGTTCGACTCCCACCGCGCCTACCATAATAAGCTCCGCTACTCCAACTTGGCAGAGAGGTCTGATTAAGGATCAGAATGTTCGGAGTTCAAATCTCCGGCGGAGTACCAACGGATGGATAGGCGCTTGGCTGGAAGCGATAGCATATACTGAGAACAGCAGTCATGACTAAGAATATGGTTCCTACGACCCATCCGTTTTTATGCGCTCGTAGCTCAGACGCATAGAGCAGCGGTCTTCTAAACCGCGTGTCGAAGGTTGGAGTCCTTCCGGGTGCGCCAGATATTATAAAGTCTCTTACAGCAATTTTATTTTTCTAACGTTTGGAGATAGAAGCCCAAAGAGACTTGATTATACAGATGCACCATTGGCGTAATGGTAGCGTTACTGCCCTCCAAGCAGTGGGTGTCAGTTCAAATCTGATATGGTGCTCTATTCAAATATAATAAAGGGTGTGAAGGAATGAGTCGTTCCTTAGAGGAATTAAATGTTGATGAAAAACGTGATCTTGTAAAATAGATTGAACAGAAAAAACAAGGTCTGATTGACGAGGACTGGACTGAAATATGTGACAACTTTGATCTTAGCATCAATGCGGAAACATAGCGTAAAGCTGGTGTTGGAATTAAACTGGCGTTGGACGCGAATATGCTTGGCAACACGAAGTATGGCAACACGCAGACAGATTTATCAGACGGCTATATCGACAGACAAAAGATACGCGACCTGACGCGGCAAGTAAACAATATGTATCGTACAGAATCAAGAAGTGAATTGCTTCGGGAAACTGTAAGAGACTCTATAGCAAAACTTCATCCTATTGAAATTCGCCATCGTGGTGTTTATGGTACTTACGATCCTTCTGCAGAAGGAAAGTCATTGGTTGTGGCTTTGGGAGATTTTCATTATGGAGCAGAGATTCATGTGGCTGGATTACGAGGTGAAGTCATCAATCATTATGATCACCACGTATTTGAGGAACGAATGATCCGTTTGGAAGAAGAACTTGTTCAGATCGCAAAGAAAGAGCAAGTGTCCGATCTTCATATTTTTCTGGTTGGTGATCTGATTGATGGTATGCTTCGCCAAAGTCAATTGATGCGGCTGGAATATGGTATGGTCGAAAGTACAATTCGCTTGTCGGAATGGCTGGCTTGGTGGATCGCGCAGCTTGCGTGTGAAACCAACAAACAGATTCATATTTACGCTGCTACGGGCAATCATTCAGAGATTCGTCCTTTACGAAGTAAGAACAGAGAATTTGAAGAGGAGAACCTGGAAAAGATCATTGTTTGGTTTTTAGAAGAAAGACTGAGAGAATATGACAATATTGAATTTCACGGGGAATGCCAGAAAATGGTACTTGCTGATATTCAAGGATATTCTTTTCTTTTACTTCACGGAGATGGTGAAAAGTCCATAAGCCAGATCGCGCAGGACGCGGTAAATATGTATGCTGAACCAATTGATTTTTTCATTTGCGGTCATAAGCATAAAGAACAGGAAATTCCTATGGGGATAACAGATGACGGCAATTCTGTAATTATTAGAACACCAAGTATCTGTGGCGTAGACCGATACGCACAAAGCCGTGGCTTCGGAGGAAAATCAGGAGCAATTGCCATGGTTATTGAACAAGAATATGGCAGACGATGCGTGTATCCAATTCAATTATAATATCGTGCAACCTTATCAGTGAGGTTATAAAAATGGAGGCAAGCCTCCGTTTTAATTCGTAGCTGTTTTATTTCTCCAGTGTATAAACAACACTGGAGTTTTTGTATTGAAAGGAATGAGAAAGATGAAAAAAATATTGATAGCTTTTTGGATTATTGGTATGCTTTCAATGATGCTGGTTCCTGCTACAGTTGCGGAAGAAGAAATTTATAGAATCAATGAAGCAGTTTATGAGAAAAACATATTGCACGGGACCATTGAAGCTCCGGCTGGAAACTACTTCATTCGTGCCACATAGTTTTTTGAAAGCGGAAAGCAATTTATTGTATTGACTTGCCCTGTAAATGGAGATAATGAATTTAATCTGTATGTTGCGGCTCAATGTACAAATATTTCTCTTCAGCTTGTGGATAGGGTCGATGCGTTTGTGCCAGGAACATATACCGTATTTGCAACTTCCGTAACCGAGCTAAAATAAAAAATTTGGAGGAACTGTATGAGAAAGACACCTGTATCATCTAAGCTGTGTGTTCGATGCAACAGAGTTCTTCCGCTTGGAGATTTTTATCCAAATAAAGCATGGGCTGCACAACGGTATCACGATGTATGGTGCAAAGAATGTGCTGCTCAATATTGTAAAGATCAAGATACACTTAAACAATATTGCTATGAAAACAATCGACAATGGAAAGATAACTACTGGGATTCTGCATTGAAAAAGGCGCAGTATTTATAGGCGACTGATGCTGAATATATCAATCCTAAGACATCACCGAAGAAAAAGAAAGATATATAGAACAGAGTAGCTGTAAGACAATTCTTTAGCTTGATGAACCTCGTTGCGTTTTATGGTTACGTTGAAAATGTTGGTGAAGATGGCGAGTTCATTCCTGAAAAACAATCTTCTGACGAAGACGAAAAAGATAAGCGATCCTACAATAGAAAATGGGGTGGCTATTTTTCTAAAGAAGAAATAGAAGCGCTTGAGGATACATACTCTCAATATGAAGAAGATTTTGTTCTTGATAATGTGAACATTCGAGACTATGCAAGAAAAGTTGCCAAGGCATCATTGAATGCTGACATAGCCGAAGATAAGATGAGAAGAGGGCAAATATCTGCAAGCGAATACAAGGAAGCACAAAGGATTTTTGATGATCTCTCGAAATCCTCTAACTTTGCGGCTTGTCGAAGAAAACCAGGGGAGGCTTCTGGCATGGGATCTTAGGGAGAAATTATTATGCGCCTCGAAGTTGCTGGTGAATAGAAGACAAATGGTTTTACATTTCCAGAAGACGATGTTGATAAGATTATTAAAGATTTTCGTAAAACATTGCATTCTGTTGGAATTGAAGGACAATAGTGATGGCGGTAAATAAAGCATCACAAATTAGAGAGATCAAAAATACAAGACTATGGGTCGAGCAAATATGGTACTGGAGAACGCATCTGGATGTCTTTATTGAAGAATACTTTGGTATTAAATTGAAGGACGTTCAGAAGGTTGAAGCCCGTATGTTTGGTAACTGCGATACGATATATTTCGTGCAAAGTCGTGGGTTTGGAAAAACATGGCTTACTGCCGTATGTTGTTAGGCTATGGGCGTTTTGTACCCAGGAAGTTTAATCGCAGTAATAAGTGGAACGGCAGAACAAGCTACTTTAGTTCCTAAAAAGATTGACACATATTTTACAAAGTATCCTGATATTCTACGGGAAATTGATACGAATGGTCATGCGGCCGTTCAATTAAACCGCAGCAAAGGAAAATGTAAATTAAAGAATGGGTCGGAAATTGAGTCATATTCAATTGGAACTTTCCGTGGAAACCGTGCAAAGATAATTGTAATTGACGAGGCTCCAGAAGTAAAAAAGGATGACTTAGAAGCTATAGCAAAGCCCGTTCGTAACACAACACGAGGAGTATGTGTTGAGAAAGAGTTCCCAGATTATCCTTCAAAGATGATCTCTATTACATCCGCATGTTTGAAGAGTAATTATTTTTATGAAGCTTTTGTTGATACACTAAGGTAGATTGCAAAAGGGGAAACAAATTGTTTTGCGTGTACGCTGGATTATAAAGCTGCTGCGCGAGTAGGCATAACACCAATGAGCTTCTTTGAAGAAGAGAAACGAACAATGCCTGAAAGTAAGTTTGCTATGGAATATGGCAGCGAATTTTAGGGAGCAGAAAATGGTAGTGTATTCCCGTATGAATTGACAGAGAAATGCAGAACATTGAAAGACGTGGAAACATCTATGCCGTCCAAGAGTACGGCAGAATATGTGATGGGGGTTGACTTAGCGACTTCCAGCTCGAAACATGCTGATAATGCCGTGATTGTGATTATTAAATAGATTGAATGTGAGAATGGATCTTATATAAAGAAGCTGGTATTTATTCAATCATATCATGGTAAGCGGCTGGATGCGTTGGCAACTGAAGTAAGAAAGTTACTGGTAAAGTTTCCTAACACATCGAAGATTGTTGTGGACTGCCGTGGCCTTGGCGATGCGTTTCCTGCTTTTCTTTCACAGCCTTGGATTGACCCAGAAACCAATAAGGAGTATCCACCGTTAGTATCTGACGATGATCATTCTTTGATCCATAATGCGGTGCCGTTGCTTCGCCCAGTGATTGCAAATAATACACTGAATCATCAGATGGTGAGTGCTACTACGATTGCTTTAGAGCAACAAGCAATAGAGCTTCCGATTAGCTCCCGGTTTATTTTGGACAATCGAATTGCCTGGGACGATGATGATGTGGATGAAGCATTGAAGAAACTGACAAAGGAAGAGAAAGCTGTTTTTATTGAGGCTGATATGCTTCAAATTGAAATGGGAAATATCGTTGCCAAGGAAACTGGGTCTGGTTCCATCGTATATGATGTAGCAAAATCTACGCAGCATAAAGATAGATATTCCGCTTTGGGGATGGCTCTTAAATATATTAGTGAAATTGAGGAGCAGAGAAAGCGGAAGTATATTCAAGCCGCCAATTCCATGTGTATTGGCGTGGTGATAAAAATATAAGGAGGTGATTGAAGTGGGCATATTTGACCGGTTGTTTGGAGCAAAACAACAACAGCTTGTGCAGAATACTACCCCTCACCGAGAAATTGCGGTTGGTGCAGACAACAGCAGTAAAGAAGTAACAATCACCTTTAATGATAAAAATATAACTTTCACAGGTGATCTTGCTTCTTATAGTTATGATACAATTTAGCGGAATAAGCAAGATAATATTAACCGGCTTTTTGAGTTGAGCGATTATTTTGTTGATGCTGATCCAATTTATCGCGGTATTATCAAAGAGGTATATACACCGTTCAGCATTGCGGAGCCTTTTAGATTGGTTGGTGCAAACGAAAAGGTAAAACAAAAATACTTGGATTACTATAAGCGTATTCATCTGCGGGATAAAATGGAGAGTATTTTTCTTCAGTATTATAAATACGGAAATGTTTACGTTTATTTGATGGATGACGGATCAATAATTACGCTTCCTGTTCATTAGGTGCGGATTTCTAACGTGATGGTAAATGGCGAGCCGGTGATCGAAATGAATTGCCGTTCTATTCGAGATGACTTGAAACGAAAAGGGCAAAAGGCCATGAAGCCCTGGTTAGAAGACGAAGATCTGAAAGTTCGTTTGCAGGGCTTTCCCAAAGAAGTGACAGATGCTTTGAATGAAGGAAAGGAATGGGTTCAGTAGAATCCAGCTAATACTTTTGTTCTTCAAGACGTAAAAGAGGATTGGATGCGATATGCGGTTCCGATGATAGCCTCTTGTTTAAAAGCATTTTCTAAGAAAGAACTTATTTCCAATTGGGAAAATGCGCTGCTGATTTTAGGAGCTCATGCTTTTGTACATGTAAGATATGGAGATCCAAAGAATGAAGTTATTCCTGATATTAACGCATTAAGACAGGTTTCCAACATTTTCATGAACGCCATGACGGGGAGCGCTTTAGCTGTAACAAATAATTGGTGTGAAGCAGAAGTGATTCAGCCTAAGACGGATGATGTGTTTGAATATGATAAGTACAAAGGCGTTAATTCCGACATTCTCTCTGCTGGTGGAATCAGCGGAATTATTGTATCCGGGCGTTCTGAGGACGGGTCAACGTTTGCAAGCGCTCAAATTAGTATGCAAACTGCGGCATAGAGAATTAAGCAAGCAAAAGACAATTTCTGCGAGATGATGGATAAGATTAACAAGCGGCTTAACGGCGCTTCTTATCTGCCGCATAGTTCTGACGAAAATATCCCTCGCTTTACCTTTCCTCCTGTGGATTTGAGCGGTTCCAAAGCATTTCAGGATGCATGCCTCAAGCTATGGGAAAAGGGAATGGTATCTAATGAAACACTGCTTCAGACCTATGGGTATGATATGGGACAAGAAGTGGAACGCCGTAAAGCAGAAGAACAAAAAGGTATTAACGATGTATTAGTGCCTCCTGCGTCTAACGCGACTACTGAAGAAAAAAGCGGCGGAGATGAAGCGAAAACTGGAAGACCCACATTAGATGATTCTGAAAGACATAGCGATCCAGCCAAGTCAGTAACTGGACGGCAACCTAAAGGATCAAACCCGGAAGGATCAGAAGAACAAACATAAACAATGAACGGGGCCAATGAGCTCCTTCATATATATTAAACTCAACATAAACTTTGTCCTCCTACATTGTAAGTGTTGAGAAAGGATGATCGGCATGGAGAACGAAAACAGGGTTGTGCTCTTGGCCGAAGAGGTAACGATTGACGCAAAACGAAGTAATGACATCTTTCTCTTGATTACTTTTAAGCTTTGCGATAACCAGGGGAATCTTAACAGAGAAGGCGTTACTGCTGCGTTTATTTCGGACATTATCAACAACGCGGACAAGTACGAAGCACTTCCACTGTATGTCGATGTTCCTGCATTACTTGCAAAGCAATATCAAAATCTTACTCACAAATATAATCCTATAACAAAAAGATTTAATACTGTACAAATTGGCGGAATGGTTCATTTCTATTCCGAAGTTAATAATCAAGGCGTTGTATCGTTATATGGTGAAGCAAGAGTTCCGAAACGGGAAATAGATATTTGTGAAAGAGTTCAAGAGCTTTATGAAATGAAGCAATAGAATGTTTCATTTGAAGTAAAGTATAATCCAAATAATGTGGTAATAAAAGATGGCATTAGGTTTGTGGATGTTGGTGAAGGAAATACTTTGACTGGCATGGCAATCGTTTCTGTCCCTGCTTGTCCAGATGCAAATGCTTTGGATATGGTGGCGGAAGCTGGAGAGCAAACCAATGCGAATGAGGTGAATGGAACAATGCCTAATGATGAAGAAAAGGTAACTGAGGAAGTTATTGCGGAAACTCAGGAAGAAAACCTTGAGGAACCCAAAGAAGAAAAAGAGGAAGTATCTACCGCTGAAACTGCGGAAGCAGAAGTGGTACATGAATCTATCGAAGTTCGTGAATCTGTAAATTATGATGAGTTTGACGGTAAAACTTATCATGCAGTAACAACAGAGCACACCGTAGTTGAAACGGTAGATCCTGAGCCACAGGCTGCGCCCGGACCTGTTATTGCAGAAGAAAAGCAAGAGGACGAACGTGATCAAGTGATTGCAGAATTAAAAGCTCGTGTTGCTGAATTGGAAGTGGCGGAAGCTGAATAGAAGCAAATCAAAGAAGCACAGGCCCTTGCGGAGCTTCAAGCCAAACAAGAAAAGGCTAAGGCTTTTGCCGCCAAACAAGGATTGGATGTTGAAGATGCTGCGGTGGCTGCGGCTGTTGCAGAACTCAACTATGAAGCGATTGCTGATATGGCAATGACAAATGCTGAGGCTAAAAATGAAATTCAAAAACCAGAAATGACAATGGCAAGTTTTGTTGATATTGAAATTTCAGGAAAATATGGCGATCTGCTTGATCGCATCAAATGAATTGGAGGAGAAAGAACATGGCTGGATATATGAGAAAATTGAATGGTTATGTGTACAATGGAGCTAACCAGGCTTACGCTGCACTGGCTAATGGAATTTTTGCCGAAATCGGCGCAAACGGTGTTGTGGCAATTACCGCAGCCGGTGATATGGAACTTCGTGTTGTGGAAAAGACTACTTTGTGGGGACTGCCTGCATAGGTTCTGGATGTCGTGATCGCCGGTGACAAGGAACACTATTTTGTGGAAAACGATTTGGGCGAGATGGAAAATGATCCTACTTGGGACGGAGCAACCTATACCTGCAAGGTGGGTGACTATGTGCGTATGCATCGTCCTTTGATTGGTGAACAATTGATCATGACCGTGGACAGCACTGTGTATGCCGCTGTTTCTGTTGGCGATACTGTGAAACCCGCCGTCGGTGGATCTGTTGCTAAGAAATCATCTTAATTGATGTTTTGAGAATATGAGGTGAATGATAATGGCTATCGAAATTTATAAGGATTCTAAGATTGTTCCCGTTATGGTTGCACAAGCCAAAGGTGAACGAGTTGATTCCCAAGTTGCTGAAGAAGCAGCAAACGTAATTAAAGATTAGGCTTCTAATCCAACTCCAAACAACAAATATCAGATCGGGCAATTGGTTGGTTTTGCCGTTAACGAGATTCTTCGTCCTCGCACCAACTGGCTGGATAACGTGGCCGATGTAAAGCGTGTTGGCGAAGGCGATAAAGCGCAATTCAAAGTAAAGCGAGAAGGCATCCGTGCTTTCATTCAAGCCAAGGGCGCAACAACTGCCCGCAGCAAAGTAACCAACAAAGCGCTAACCCTGGACACTCTGAGCGTTTCTGCTCGTCCTGTGATCAACTTTGTGGAACTGCGTAATGGTACTGTGCAAATGGCCGATCTGATCAATGACGCAGCTTATCAAATGGAACTGGCTGAATATGGTTATATTCAGAAGGTGTTGCACAATGCCGCTTCTTCTTGGGCTACTCCATATTATGGATACGGCACAGGTATTGTGAAGGCTACTCTTGATCCTATGATCTATCATTGGATGAGACTGTCCGCTGGCGCTACTCCTACTATCTTCGGTGACATCAATATGGTGAGCAAGTTGGCTGAACAGACTGGCTTCACCGCCGCTACTAACACCCAGCAATTTGCCGACGCTCTGATCGTGGAAAAGAACAACGCTGGCTTTGTTGGCAAGTACAACGGTGCTAATGTTATCAACTTGGTTAACCCTATCGTAGAAGGTACAGATGATGCGGTATTTGATACCAATTATTTGTATATTCTGCCAAATGGAATTGATGCAGGTATGCGTCCTCTCAAAGTTGTGTTTGAAGGTGATGTGGTTTCCGAGGAAGCCTCTAACATCGATGACAAGAGCTTTGAAGTACGTTTGGATCAATTCTTCAACGCGGCAATTGTATACGGTGATCGTCCTTATGTGAGTGTGTATCACAACGGAGCCAACTGATAATTAAATAGCGGGGCTACTGCTTTGGGTGGTAGCCCCTTTCTTTTGAATGAAGGGAGAAAGGCGATATGGCAGAAAAGATTAAACTGTGGAATCATCAGAAGTTTGATGTAGGGATTGTGACCTTGGAGAATAAAATTGGAACAAATATTAAAGCTGGCAGTTTTGCGCTTGTAACACCTGACGATATTATTTATCTGGCTTCTATTTCCGATGTGTTTCGCCGTGGCATTTTGAAGGTGGAAGATAAGGATGTGGAGGTAATGCAGGGAGCTGGAATCGATCAAAAGAATGATCCGAATTATATCACTGACGAAGAGATTCAAAAGAAACTTTCTGGAACTGTTAAGAAAGTGAAAGAATGGCTGAATACCATTGAAGAAGGATACATCTTAGATCGTGTTTATGACGTTGCCATGAATATGAATCTAAGTCTTGATAAAATTAAGGTATTAAATGAAAAAATGCCCACTAAGAAATTCCTGGATGAATGAGGAGTGATGAGCCATGACGGACATTGTGTTGTAGGCGAAAAGATTGTATGGGCGCATCGAGTGGCAGAATGTTCCTGATGTGGTGGCAAAAGAAGATTAGACGGTGCTGATATCGGATAGCATTCGCAATTTGTATGTGATGACCGGTCGTGCTCTATTGTTTGACGAAAACATGTTTACCAAAGATGAGGACATGTATATTTCCTTTAGTGAGGATTAGAAGCTGGACGAGCAGGAATATGTGCTTGTGATAGCTGAGATAGATTTTTACCGGAAGGTTCAAACAAGTGTGAATGAGTTGACCAGTTATACGACTGACGCAATGGCGGTAGCTCATGGGGATAAACCATTTGCCAACTTGCAGCAGACCATAGACGACGCCCGCACAAGAGCAAGAATGTAGTGGTATAAAATGATCCGGTATCACCTTTTGTAAAGGACGTGTAAGGATTGGAAAAGAATATTGGAATAAAAATAACTTATCGTAATGAAAAGCTGGAACCGGTTTACGAAAGAGCTTATACTTAGCAAGACTATGTGGAAATGGTCCGCGCTGATTTACTTCGGTTGATTACCGATGTAGAAGATTTGGTATATCAAGCAAATGGGAACAAGCCCAAAAATGAATGGACAGATGAATCTTGGGCCGCTTTTTGCAGGATCAAACATAAGCTATTAGATAAAGCTGGAGATATTGGAAGACTGCCGGATAATTAGTTTGAGTATACAGAGAAGGAGAATAGCCTGAGTGAATTTGTTGCCAGCGTACTGAATAAAGGGGCGGTTTAATGGCAAAAGTGGTTTGGAGCCGGAGAGCAGATATTCAAAAGGCAAAGACAACAATCTCTCCGAAGGTGGAGGCCAGCAGAAAAGATTTTCGACCACCGCCAACAATTGAAGATGATTTCAGGAGATTGTTGGATCATGACATACCATATGTTAATTTTACCTTTGAGTAGGTTCGTGATTGGTTTGATATAAAAGAAAAGGATTATCAGCCTATTTATATCCGTGCACAGCAGACACCGATTGACTGGAAATCCAAGATTGGAAATTCCGATATGAGTACAAATTTTAAGGTGACGCACGACATACCAATTCATAAAGGTGATATGGTGATTCGAGAAGATGGCACTGTATTTATGCTTAACTGGAATGTGCAGAATCATGCCAATAATTTTGCGACTCAATCCATTGAATGTAATGCAGAAATTGAAATTACCAGATAGGTTGACGATGAATTAACAGTAGACGGGTATTAGGTGAATGAGGGCGGTAGGCAGATTGTTGTTCCGTCTATACCGATTGTGCATGCGGAATATGCTGGGCGACCTGATTTTTCTGCTACACAAGGCCAACCGGGTATGGTGCCAGACCACTTAATCACAGTACATCTTCAATGGAACCAAAAAACAAAGAATATTTTTTTGAATGATGAATTTGTAATCGGTGATTTCACATACAGGGTAATCAATATTTCGATTGCTGAGGTAAATATTGACAAAGATTATGGAGTGCTTGTGCTGAATGCAAAACGTGTTGCGGGAGGCGGGTTAACTAATGGCAAGCTGTAATACGATTTACATTGATATTGATGGATAGATGAAAGCAATCCAAAACGAATGTTTTGTGATGCTTAATGTGGTTGCCGATAAAGTAGTAGAAGAATTTGGGAAAGCAATCATAGGAGGCGGCGCAGGCCGAACTAAATGGAGAGAAAACGCTGCTAAAGAGTTTAAGGTATTGTCAGACAGTATATCAGCAGATATGATTGAAGTGAAAGTTGGGCTGCGCGAGGGGCTGGAATCTGAAGCAAGGAGTAGTTTTTATGCGGCACAAATCATGGTGGCGTAGTTTGGCAACCATGGTCCATAGTATACAAAACCTGGAGAAATGACCTTCCATGATCACATGGAATCTATTGATGAATCCCATGCAAAAAGCGTGTGGGCATTACCAAGTGGATATAACTGGGCTGACCCTCATCCAGAAAAGATGCTGGAAAATATATTTAAGATGACTCGACAGATATTTATGGATGGCTTGCACGTAGCATATAATGCTGTGCGGTTTTCTGATTATGTGTAGGTGGCATGATGATAATGGAAGAAATGAGATATGTAGAAAAAATAAAAACATGGGATGACAACTGGAATGATATTATTCGATATGATTTTTTCCAGGATGCCGTTTTAAAAACTTAGATGTGCGTGCCTCCTCAGACAACTATCAATCAATTTATAGAAAATTATTTCATAGAGGATGCTGCGACGGATCAATTGTTAACAAATGAGCATGTTCGTGTTACGTACTATGACAATCAGGGTGTGGATACCGGTAATAAAAATGTTCTTTTACGGTATAAAGAATTTGATATTTATGTAAAAAGAACATATTTGTATAACGCAACAACAGACCGCATTAAAAGCAGAAAGTTGTTAATTGCCGAAAGAATTAAATACTTATTATTGAAGGATCAACATATACGAAATCTTCATTTTGACTATTGTAATGAATACGATTTGTGGACTAAGACGGTTGGATATTCAAGATACCATCTCGTCTTTACCTATAAAACGACTGTATGAGCTCATACCGCTGCTTTAGGAGGAACGGCGGCTAATAGCTAAATACAAAACAAGGAGGAAATTTTTATGGCTGTATATATTGAAAAATACGATGGCTATATTGCAGACAACCCTAACATCGATTTCGAGCGTTGTGATGGTGCTGTGTACAGTTACTATGAAGTAAACACAGCAAGTATGACAAATACTGCAAACACTTAGACCATTACTGGCGGACAAGGAAGCTACCCATTGGCATACATTGATACTGACAAAACTTTGGAATTCACATTTGCTTCTTCTCAGTTTTCTCTTGATATGTTCCAGATGGCTAACGCAACTAACGCCATAGAAGGTGATTTTGGCACTTAGGAAACAAAACGCTTTGACGTGGTAACAGGATTGAAGATCACCATTCCTTATGAATGCCAAGCTAATTCTGTGAAAATTCGCGGCATGGAAGAAGCTGCTGCTGTTGCTGCTGGTAAATTTAAGGTGACCATTACTGCCGCCACTGCTGAAGCTGATGGCAAGACTGAGGTAACATTCAATGAAGGCGATGCAACCGTAGGCGACACCATCCGCGTAAGTTACCGCCGTCGTGTAGTTGGTGCGAGCAAGGTGACCGTAACTACAAAAGCAACTACTGCTAAAGGAGCACTGTATGCTCATTGGCCGGTATATAGCTCTGGCACTGACTGCACAGAGTCTTCAATCAAAGGGTGGCTGCACCTGTATCTGCCACGTTGCCGCGTGACAGCTTTGCCCGGATTTGATAATAGCTACAAGAGTGCTTCCACAAACAGTGTGACTTTTGCCGCTATTGATCCAAAACGTGCGGACGAAAAAATGTATGACTTGTACTATGAACCATTGGATTCTAATGGAGCAATTGTTGCTAAGTCTTCAGGTACAGTTGTGTGGAACTAAAATTGGAGATAGGAGGGGTTCGTAAGGACCCCTCTTTCTTCTTGTAAAGGAATAAGGAATGAGGTGTAAGTATGGCAGCAAGAAAGAAAGTTCCTTCAACGGAACAGCCGGAAAAAGAAATGCCGGAAACAAATATGCAGGAAAAGAAACTTCCTGATGTGATTACGAAAGAAAAGAAGCTTCCGCAAGTGGGAAGCCCAGAAAATACCGTAATTATCGGTGATAAATAGATTGAAATTAAACCAACAAAATAGAAATACCAGAGGAATCGTACAGCAGCGTTTTATCGGCTGCTTGAGATGTATCCTCTTACAGATATATTAGCTATGGAAGCCGGATCGTTTGGAGATGAACGGGATGGCGACAAAGCGACGATGGATTGGTTGATCGCCGCGACGGACGATGAGCAGTTGATTGTAGACAATTATGATTCAATGGATACTGGAACCATTGAAAAGATCCTCTCCATATTTAAGCGTGTAAATAAGATAACTGAAAAGGAAGAAAAAAGAAAAAACATGGAAAGGGAGAGGAAGGAGGGGGTGGTATAACCCTTGATCGGGCTGTTGCTGTGATTGCCGTTCATCTTGGAATTGTAGACGAAGAACAAATTGACAATATGAGCTATATCTTCTTTGAAGAAGTGTTGGAAGAGCTTGGACACAAGCTAACCTATGACGCAATCGTAAACTATGCAGGCAATAGCTTCTGTGAAAAAAGTTGGGACATGATTGTTGAACATAATCCACTGAATAGTTCTACTGGAGAACATAATAAAAAGGCAATGAATAGTTTGGCTGGATTCTTTAATTCGGCTTCTTCAAATATCAAAATAGGGAAACCGCAGATTAAAGGAAAAAAGAAATAAGGAGACTGTTTATGGATCATTTATCCATTCAAGAGGATATTCGGAGTCGGGAATACGATGATCGTCTTCATCAAATAAGGAAGGAAATATTGAATGCAGCGAAATATCAGGAAGAGATGGGCGAAGCACTTCAAACACTATTTCTTTTACCTTGTATTCATTATACACCTGATAGAGAGTATGACAAATTTCCTCTGTTAACGTCAACGCCAATAAAAGGTTATGATTCTGTTGACGTATTCGTTTCATCCAGATTGTTGCCAGAGGCAATGATTGACCGGCAATGTCTGCTTCTTGTTGAAAACGCATTTCAAGCTGATCTGTAAAAACAACAATACATAAAGCTGAAGTCGGAAGAGGATGGGATTGAATGTATTGACTTAGCAACAGTAGAACAGTTTGAAATGTCTTTAATTCATCTATTGATAACTGGCAACAAGTTTTTATTTTAATATGATGAATGAGATTATTAGGAATCAAAGGACCTGGGCTGGTTATCGTGTCTACTATTCTCATAAGAAATCCTCCTTCGATTGTATCAGACTAATTATACCATATAAAGGAGAAAAAGGAAATGGAAAAGAAGAAATTTGATTTTAATACATTTGAATATTTTAATGAAACCGTAACCATTCAAGATAAAACCGGGAATGATGTGGTTATCTTGAAAAGAATTCCTTATGAACAGAAGGAAGCGTTTGTTTAGGAATTGGCTGGTATGGCATAGACGCCGGATGAGGAAACAGGAACTTGCTTTGTTTCCTCTTTGTATGAACTGATTTATAATTATTTGTTTGTAAAATATTATACCAATATTGATGTAGAAGAATAGAAAGACGTAGAAAGCTTCCGAGCACTTTATGATTATTGCCAGTCTATTGGGATCAATGATCGTTATGACCGAGCTTCAGATCAAGACGAAGAGATTATATAGGATATGTGGTATCAATATAAAGGCTCAGTGGTTGGTTTGTATGAAAAGCAGCACTCACTCGGACAAAAGGTGAAGGAGCTTTTGAACACTGACGTTGATACAAACAATGCGGAAACCAGAGAACTAATTGAAAAGCTTACCGATATGAAAGGTGCTCTGCTTGAGAAGGAAGAGCAGGGCAAGGTACTGGATTTTGTTTCTACAAAGAGCGGGAAAAAGAAACCCGCCAGCGTGAAGACTGGCGGAGTGAGTATGAGTTTGGCGAAAAGAAATTAAAGGTTGTTATAATATTCAGTTCCATCATCATCAATTACGCATGAAATTGTAATAGGTTTTTGGTTGGAGTCTGGAAGCGTAGCCTTATCTTTTGGAAATGTTCTGATTATTTTAATTTTTCCAGTATCATTTCCATCTTGGTCACATAGGTGCAACATTCCAATAAAACCATCATATTGGGGGGACGTTTCATAATGATAATGTTCATAGACTCTGAAGCTACCCCCAATTTCTCTGGTATAGCCATCGTTGACAGATTTAGTAACCATTTTTCCTGTTTTGAATTGTTCTATATTTGTGAAGAAGCCGTGATATGTTACGTGCTTGTGGTTTGTCATGCCTTTTTTCATGCGATAGGTTTTGAACCGCCGAGGCCAATTGTTTAAAAGCGCTACCGGAAGAATTGGTATCATAAAAAATGCAAGAAAGGCAATGAAGCCTATAGCCACATTTTCTTTTGCTACGCCAAAACCCATGATCGCACAAAGAACACCCATCAATATGGTATAAAACAGTTCAAATGCAGACATAATTCCAACCTCCTTCAATAATGATAGGGACAATCAATACAATCGTTTTTCAACCGTGCAGAAATTACTCAGCTAATCTGCACATATATATTATAACATAAAAGGTAGAGGATGTGAATGGTATGGCAGATAATAAATAGCTGGGTGTATTGCAATTAAGCTCAGGTAATGTACTGCAAACAATTGACAAAGTAAATAAAGCTTTGCAAAATCTTGGGAAAGGCGTCGATCTTGATCTTTCTAAGATTGTGGACGCAAAGGTAACAGCAGAGCTTTCCAAACTTCAAAAACAGATAGTAGAAGTTTCAAAGACCAGAATTTCTACATCAAAGTCAGCTCTGTCAGAAGAACAAAAAAACCTTGACGCTTACAATAAAGTATATCTTGCTTCTTAGGAAATGAAAACTGCTGATGTGCGGAGGGCGGCTAAAGAACAACAAAAAATTCAACAATGGTATGATAATGATTCTGCAAAACGTTTAAAGCAGCAAATAGATTAGGAAGCAAAAGTAACAGCTTCTTCGTTACAAGCCAGAGAGAAAGCAGCTAAACAGCAACAAAAAATTGAAGAAGATGAAGAAAAGCAACGGAAAAACTTATATAATCGTTGGGCCGAAAGAGCAGTGACGGTTGTAGGCGGAGCAAGCTTAAAACTCATAAAAGATCAATGGAAATCTGCTATTGACTATGCTTCCAGTTATTATGATACCTTAAACGAAATCCGCGTGGTTACTGGCAAGAGCGAAAATGATGCCACAAAGATGGGGCAAAACTTTCGTAACCTTGCCAAGGAAATGAAGGTAACTTCTACGGAGTTATCAAAGGCCGCAGTGACGTTTTACCGGCAGGGCTTGAATGACAGTGAAGTGGATGACCGCCTGAACTGGGTAACGAAGTATGCCAAGATTGCTAATATCGATTTTGAAACTGCTGCGGAATAGATTACCGCTTCAGCAAACGCCATGAGCGCTGACATACAAGGAAACATTGAGCGTGTAGTAGACGTGTTTCTTTATCTTGGTGACGCGGCGGCAACGAGCGGTGTGGAAGTTGGTAAAGCCATGCAGAAAGCCAGCGCTTCAGCAACGGAGTTCGGATAGAGCTTTGAGTGGCTGGGAACTTATATTGCTACCGTTGCCGAACAAACACGGCAGGCACCTGAAGCAATTGGTAACGCTTTCAATAGCATGATGGCGCGTATGCATCAGATTAAAGCAACTGGCTTCAATGACGAAGATACCACGAAATTAAACGACGTGGCAAAAGCATAGGCCAACCTTGATATTGAAATGATGGATTCACAAAACAATTGGCGGAGCATGAGCGATATTTATGGCGAGATCGCCGGTAAATGGGATGAGCTTGACGGAAAAACAAAATCTTATCTCGCTACCGTGATGGCAGGCACTCGTCAGCAGAACGTGTTCTTTGCGCTGATGAATGATATGAGCAAAGGCATTGAAGGTGGGAGCCGTGCATGGGAACTGTATACAGGTGCAATGGATGCGGCTGGAACAGCCTCTCAAAAATTTACTGTATGGCAGGAGAGTATCGCCGCTTCGCAAAATAATATGAAGAATTCTTTGGAACAATTGTATTCCAATTTACAGCCATCCTTAATAAAAGGTTATTATGATGTGGTTACTTCTATTGTTAATGGTCTTAATAATTTGGGCGGAACAATCCCCATTATTGTTGCGTTGACAGCGGCAATAGCCGGATATGTATTAGTAGTGAATAATGCATCTGTAGCAACCGGAATTCTTGGCACAGCGATGACGGCTTTAAGTAAACATCCGATTATGGCAATCGCGTCTTTTGCTGTTCTTGCTGGTTCTGCGATTGGATTATTTGGAAATTTGTTTAATGGTGTAGAATCTGCATCTGAGAAATACGAAAATGCTGTTAAGAAAATTGAAGAATCAAATAAAAAAATAACTTCTTTGCAAACAGCTAAAGAAGGAATATCCGCGATGCTGGAAAAGGTTCAGAGCGGTGCCGAATTGACAACAGAAGAAATATCAAAATACACTTCTGCCTTAAATACAATTGCAAATACTTCGCCAACTGCTGAACAGGCTGTAAGAAATTTGAATTCTGGGTTTGGCGATCAAGCCTCTATTTTGCAACAGCTTTCTGATAAAGCGCAAGAAGCTATTGATAAAGAATTGGCTTTGCAGAAAATAACTGCTGAAACTGCTCTGATGAATTTTTCAAACAGCGAAGAATATTTAAATGCTGGGCAATATAATAGATCATATTTTGATGAAGCCAGTAAAAGACTTCCTGTGTCCGCTGACATACGTGCATTATGGTCAGCAATTGAGGTTGTCCCTCAATTAGAGGATTATATTAACGGGCAAATTAGCTCAGGAATGTATGACAAATATAATAGAGAAGAAATTGAAGCTGCAATTGAAAACTTTTTTTCTTCTTATGAGGCTATAGTAATTCAAGCTGCTCAGAATCAGGCTCAGAATGTAATCTCAAATGTGATATCGGCATTGGGACAAGATGTGAATTTAGCTCAACGGGAATATTTAGGTGAGTTTCTGTTGAAGTATTTAATGGGCGACGATGGCCAATTAGATTACGAGGATGTTGCTGCAAGTCGGATTAAACTGATTTGGGATAACCTTGTACAAGCCGCTAAGGACGCTTTGCAAGATAGCGAAGAAGAACTAAGAAGCTTATACCAAACAATTTATGATCAATTTGATCTGGACTTAGATCAATTTGATTGGAAAATTCCTACGCCTGATACAGACCCTATGGGTAATACACTATATAAAATTGAAAAATTAAATACGGAAGCAACAGAACTTATATATTCATAGCTAAATACAGGGGCGAGTGTCGAACAAATCAGTGAAGCTTTTGAAGGAACTGAAAACCTTACTGAGTTTGTCGAGAAACTAAAAGAAGTTAAGGTAGCTGCAGATGAAGCAGATAAGAGTTTAGACGGTGGCAATAATAATGGAACTTCTTCTCCTGAAAAATATGTTAAAAAAATATCTTCCGCTGTTGACGAATATGAAAAGATGCAAGGCATAATAGATTCTATAAAAAATGATCGTTCATTTGACATGGGTGAATTGTTGGATCTTTCCGAAGCACATCCTGAGCTTTTGGCTTTTACACAGGATATTTATCAATTAAGCGCGGCACTTCAAGCGCTGCAAGGAAGTTTAAGGAGAGAGGACATTGCTCCAGCTTTGAAAGAATAGATTTTGAGCGGAGATAATAATATACCTGGAAGTGCCTCACAGTGGATGAAAGATAAGGCTAAACAAAATGGGTATACTTCTTTAGCACAAATTCGTCAGCACGACATTGACACCCTTGGTAATTCTTTGGCTTTTGATGCGTGGTTTGATAATTATATCATGGGTGTTCAAAAAATGTTACTTGCAACTGACGATCTTGAGAAAGGGCTTACAGGCATCGATAAGGTTTTAAGCGATCTTCAAAATGTGGATAAGTTGGAAGAAGCCTTTAAAGTTCTTCAAGATATGGAGAACTATGACCCCACTAAGGTAGCCGAAGCCTTGCAAACTATTAAGAACATATTAAATATCGAAGACTTAGGCAAAGGCGAAGACATAGGGACATGGCTGGAAGGCGCGAAAGAAAAGGCTGATGAATTTACGGAATCTGCGAATGCCGCTGCGGAAGCTTATGGCATTCTGACCGGGGCAGATGCGGAAGCGGCACGACAAACAGCAGAAGCCAGAAAAGAACAAGAAGAATACATAAAATCCATGAAAGAGCTTGCTCAAACCATTTCGGATGATATGGCTGCAAACAAAGCAAGCTCAAACGGTTATGCGGATCAGATAAATTCTTTGCAGAAGGCTTTGGATAAAGGAAGCCCCGTAGCCGCCGCAAAGGAATGGAAGAGCTTTAATAAAGAAATACAAAGTGGAATTCAGAGAACATATCCAAAGCTTGCCAAAACACTTGCAGAGATCGCTTCTGGAGAAGGCGATATGGCCTCACAAACCAAGGCATTGAAAAAAGAACTAAAGAATATTGAAACTTTAAACAGCGCGAAGTATTTTAAGAGTACGGCGCAGGCTCTGTATGATGTAGAGAATTATTCTAAAACGGCGGCAGAAGCCACTTCAATATTCCATACCGAGGAAGAGAAAGCAATAAAGGCACAGTTGGAGTTTTCCGAAGTCACACAAAAAATGGCTGAGGATGCCGAAATAACAACCGGTGATGTTAGTGCATTGGCTGACGCTTTGGGTTGGACGCCACAATCTATTCTGGACAACTGGGATAAGATTGGACCTTTAATGAAAGAACTTGCTTCTGAGATGGAAAATATGAGAAGTCAAATGCAGGAAGAAATATTTATGAACATCGTAGGTTCTTCCAACGTAGATTTCTCAGATGTGCTAAACGGATTGGTTGCGGTAGAAGATGCGGCAAATCAAGCTGCACAGGCGTTATTGGCTACAGGTGAGTTTGAAATTGAAGAAAAAGAACTTACCGAAGATATGAATTATTTTATTCTTGATAATCCATTTACCGGCGCAGGCCACTGGGAATGGAAAACTGCTGGAAGTACTGTACAAGTCATTAAGCCTAAAGGATCACCTTCGACTGGAAATACTGGTGGCGGCGGTGGTTCTTCTAAGAAGTCTGGCGGCGGCGGAGGCGGAGGCGGGGGAGGAAAAGATAACACCGAATCCGAAGTAACTAAGATGTTAAATCGTATGCAGGAAGTATATGATCTTCAAAAACACATGGTCGATCTATATTCCGCACAAGCGAATTATTATTCTGAGACCGGGCAGCTTCAAGGTGTAATCAAGTATTACGGAAAACAAAAAGAAGCGATTGAGGATTAGAATAAGACCATCGAATCTCAAATGAAAGAGATGGAGCCATATCTAAAGCAAAAAGAAAAGGAACTGAAAACCTTAGATGAAGCTTCAGACGAGTATAAGACATGTAAAGATGATCTGGAAAAGCTTGAGAAACAACACCGGAGTTATGCTCTTGAACTGATTAACAACAAAACTCAAGTGGAGCAATAGACGAAAGCCATTCAAGAGCAGCACGACGCTATTCGTCAAATGCAAATTGATATAGAGAATGAGCTTTATCAAGCCATTGAGGACAGAGAAGCTTTGGCGGCATCCAAGTTACAAGCCAGAATTAAAATGGAGAATGAAGTATACCGCGTACTTCAAGCGCAAAAGGAAAAGCAAGAGCGGATGCTTCAAGGCCGGATTAACCTGGAAAATGAGATTTATCGTATCATTGAGGAACGGGAAGAACTGCAAGAGCGCATGCTCCAGGGCAGAATCGACATGGAGAATACGATTCTGGATTTGCTGAAAGAGAACTATGAAGAAGAGCGTGACATGATCCTGGATAACGCGCAAGCACAGATTGATGCGTTGCAGGAAGAACGCGATCTTTTGAGCGAACAGCTTCAGTTGAGAAAGGAATTGGCGGATCAACAAGATAAGGAAGCAAAGCTGGCTGATTTGGAAGCTAAGTATGCAAGAATTTCTGCCGATCCAACCAGACAAAAAGAAGCTCTTTCTATTCGTCAGCAGATAGACGATCTTCGTGACGAGATGGCTTGGGACTTGGCCGAAAAGCAAGTAAAAGCAAAGCAGCAGGATATTGACGATCAAATTGATTCCATTGAAAAGTATATGGATAAGATTCGGGATTACTATGATGAGCTGTTCAAGCATCCTGAAGAATTGATTGCAAAGATGGAAGAAATCATGATGCGGAGCGATGCTGAAATTATTGCTTGGCTTCAACAAAATGATTCAAACTATGCGGCCTCCACAGCAGCCACCCAAAAGAATATGGTGAATACTTGGGAAAGCATGCTTCGCGATATGCATGGACAGACCGTATCCTACTGGGACGAAGTGGAGCAAGTGATTGGCGGAACCGATGATGAAATCATTGCTTGGCTTACCGCAAATGACCAAACCTACCAGAACTCTTCTGCCGCAACTCGGGCTGATCTGCTGAATGGTTGGGAAGAAATGCTGATGGATATGCACGGCTACAACGAAGACCTGTGGGACGAAGTTGAACAGATCATGGAAGAGTATGGCGATAATATTGTGGAATGGTTAGAAGCCAACGATGAAGAATATGCGAACTCTACTAAAGCCCAGCAAGAAGATATCAAGAATAACTGGGCACAAATGCTCCGGGAAATGAAAGGTGAAATTGTTACTTATTGGGACGAAGTTCACAGCATTATGGAGCAGGGTGATGATGCTATTATTGAGTTCTTAATGGCAAACAGCAGCAAGTACAAAGCTGCCAGCCAATAGCAGGCTGAAGCATATTTATCAAGCTGGACTTCAATGCTTTCTGAACTTCATACCGCGCTTGCAGAAGTTTCTTCCGACATTCCTACTCCATCTGTTCCTACATCTACTTCGGGCGGAGGTACAAGTTCTTCCTCTTCTTCAGGAGGAGGTGGTGGAAGAGGTGGTGGTGGCTCTTCTACTTCTTCTACGGGAAATGTAAATGTGACTTATGCTAAACCGGGCGGTGTGTTAGGAACACAGACTTATTCAAAAGAACCTGGCAATTATCCATGGAGCGCATTTAGTAAAGCATTTGCAGGATACATCGTCACAGGCGCATCTCCAATAGGCGTATCAGTTACAGCCGGTAGCACAGTGAATTTACAAATCAACTACAAAGAGGCAGCTTCTACAGAACCCACTAAGTCAAATAGCGGTGGCGGACCTGTAAGAGATGTTACAAGTTCCCTTATCGGTATGCAACCGACAAGAAATCTTGTTGCATTTGATACGGGCGGAACAATTAGCGGAGAAGGTATTGCCTATGTGCATGATAAGGAACGTGTTCTTACTGGACCTCAGAATGAATTATTTGAGCGACTCGTACAGAGTTTGGATATGATGAACCGGATCTCCGTAGGTTCTATGCCGATGTTCGGACAAAGCGAATTTAGCGGTAATAATGGCGTGTCAGTAGGCGACATTATAGTGAACGTGGACAGAATGGAAACTGACGCGGATTATGAACAAATGGCTGAACGTGTGCTTGACGCAATTATGGAAAAATTAAATAGAGGATCTGCTGTGGGCGGCATCAGATTTTCAAGATAAGATACAGAAAGAGGAGGGGCTTTCGGTTCCTCCTCTTTCTTAAAGGAAGGAAGGGAAATGTAATGGACGGTTTTCAATACAACGGAGTTCATTGTAGTGAATTCAATGTCTGGTACATTCCAGACGAAAAGGCAAGATGGTTTTCTTCTCCCGGTTTTGAGGTATACGATACAGAAGTAAGCGGAAAAGACGGAGGATACCTTTATGGAAAGAGAACAAAAATTAGAACATTCACATAGGAATGTTTTTATGAGGATATTGATTAGGAGACAAGAGAGAATATTCGCAATTGGCTGAGTGAAGATGGTGACGGCGAATTGATCTTTGACTTGAGACCGCTGGCTGTATATTATGTAACGCCGACTAAAGTAGTAGATGGAACTCAATATGTTTCAAAGAAAGATGGAATACGCGAACTGTACAGTGGAACTTTTCAGGTAACCTTTTCTGCTTATAAACCATTCGGATATTTGAAAGAAAAAACTTATCAGGATTATGATTATACAAATGCGGAAGCTTATTGTGGGATCCTGGAAGAAAGTTATATGCCCGCTAAACCAACAACGCAGAGCAGAAGTTTTCTTGTGTATAATCCTGGAACAAAGCCATGTGATACTGTGCTGAAAATTGGCGGCAGCGGAACAAACCTTTTGATTTCCAACGCAACCAATGGAACGAAATGCGCGATCAGCTCTTTGCCTGCAAGCGGTTATCTTGAAATAGACAGCGAAATAGGAACTGTATATGCTGTTAGCGGAAGTTCCAAAACACTGGATTTCTCATATCATGATGAAGGATATTTAACTTTGGTTCCTTATCTTCCCAGAAATTATGGAGTAATTGCCAGTATGACAAGTGGAAGCGCCGTGATTGCTTTATCAAATTATGTGCCAAAGGCAAAGGATGTAGGCAGATATATTTATCTGAATGGCGCGTGGAGAAAAATTACGCAGGTGAATACTGGAACAATAACCGTTTCCAATACAATGACTGCCAGCGGCATGGAAGAGACTAAAATTGTGACGATGAACGAAATAACGATTAGCGGTGCTTCGCTGACATTAACAACACTTGATTAGGACTATCGGCCTAAAATCATTTGAGAGAAAGGGGGAAGCGTGTATGGCGCATATTTCTTTGGCTGTGTATAATTATCAGCGTAAAAAGCTGTGCAACCTGTACGATTCTTTCTCTCAGGCAACGGGCCAGGCATATAATATATATTATACAGAAGAACTGGATGGATGGAAAGAAGTTTCCTTCACACTGCCATTTATGGCAAAGAAGGAGCATAATTACCGCTGGGACTACATCAAGAATGAATACCTCCTTAGATAGAAAATAGACGATGCTATTGACTGGTTTATTCTTCAAACACCTAAGAAGACTAAGAACGGGAGAGCGGTATCCGATACAGTGAAATGTTCCCATATTTCCGTGCAGTTAAAAACCAAAAACTTATATTTAACTTTGGATGACACAAACGGAATCGGAACGATTCAATATTTGGCTGGTGTGATCCTGAAGAACACGGGATGGACGCTTGGAAACTGTGATACATTTTATGAGCGGGATGGAACAACTGAAAAAATACGTTCCTTAACGTCTGATGGAAAGAAAGGAAGCTATCAATAGATTACTGATTTGTGTGACTTATTCAACGGCTATCCTGTATACAACGGCAACACAAAAACCGTAGATATTCATCAACTTAAAAATAAGAAGCAAATGACGGAATTAACTATGGGAAGAAATTTGAACTCATAGACCGTTGAAACAGACACGAGCAATATTGTGACGCGGCTTTACGTGGAAGGTGAGTATGGGGATTACGGTTATGTGGGTATTGATGATGTGAACCCAACGGGGCTTAACTTCCTGCTGGACTTTGATTATTATAAATCTTTGGGATTATTTACATCGGTACACCAGGCGGCATTGGATACTTATTTGACGCAGATGCCAGCAAAAAACCGGCAAATTATGAGTCAGATGGCTACAATCCTGCTATCCGAAGATCAACTCAACCAATTGTGGGGTCAGATTAGTTATGTAATTTATGTGTTAAACAGAGGTTCAATAACCCGAATAATTAAAGGCGGAACGGTGATCAGCGGACAAGAAACGATTCAGCCTACCGACGAACTGGTTGTACTCCCAATATCCGGCAATTATCGTACTGTAACAGGCGCAAATTTCACTTCTTCGGATAAGTATGCTGTGAAGTTTATTACTTTACCAAGCGGGAATATCGGAGCTCGCCAAGTTGCTGTTGAGTCTAAACAGAAAATGGTTGTTACCCTGCAAGCCGACTATCAAGAAGCGACAACAGATTTGAAAAGACAGCTTATTCAGCAACAGATTGCTACATATAATTACAATATAAACCAGATATATAATGGTACAGATGATGTTACTGGTTTATATGAGGCAATGCGGGTGGCCATAGAATAGGCTGTGGAAATCGACGCGGAAAATACTGTGCTGGCAACCCTGCAATCGGAGCAAGAAGCAATAGAAAGCGCTTTTGCTACAGCAATGGGTGAAATGCTGGCGGATGGTTATTGGAGCAATACTAACTATGCACCGGGGCAAGAGGAATGGTTGTACTGGGATGCCATTGAACGGATGGACGAAGTGTCTCGACCTACGGTAAAATATGGCATTTCTTAGATTTCTCTGATAGAACAAGGGTATAAGGAAAAGCTGCCGGAAATCAACGCCAAGGTAAGGATTTGGGACGAAGACCTGGGCGTGAACGATATTGTGTATGTAACTAAAAGGACTTTGTGTCTGGACAATTATAACAAGGATACGATTGAAATTTCAAATGAAGGACTTCGTTCTGCAGCAGTGACATTTGAAAGTATCTTTGGAAAAGTGACGCAGCTTTCAGATTTGGTGAATCAGAGAAGCGTTCTTTATGAAAGGGCGAAGGCAATTAACGCAAACGGAACTCTGCCTGTTGATAAGGTTGTTGGTGATTTCAATGTTTCCTTGAGTAACATAACCTCTCCGACATCAAACTGGTATACCGATGGAAAGGGCTCTTTAATCTTTGAATCTATTTTAGGCGATTCTGCTTTTAAAATTGGCGGAGATGGATTTATGATAGCGGATTCCAAGGATGCCAATGGAGATTGGGATTGGAGAATCGTTGGATCAGGCAAAGGGTTTACTACTGATCTTCTGACAGAAGGATATTTAGATCCGGGCAGGATTGAGGATTACACTATTGAACTGGTAAAGCTGGACAATGATGTAGGGGCAACACTGAATATTTCAATGAACCCTACTACCCTGGGTATTATGGCGGAAACAGGTATTGATAACTTAGATGAAGGAGAAACGCTATATAGCAGAATCGAATTTAACGCTGGCAATATCCAAACATTGGTAACGAAGACCGACATTGATTCTTTGGGGACAGGCGAAACGTTGTATAGTAAAATAACCCAGAATGCTTCCAGTATTCAAAATGAAGTGACAAGAGCATCAGGGGCCGAAGGTTTGCTTCAGAGCAGTATTACTCAAAACGCCAACAGCATTACGTCTCTTGTTACGAAAACAGGCGTAGGCTCATAGAGCAGTAACGAAACATAGTACAGTAAGATCACCCAAAATGCAGAGAGTATTTCTTCGGAAGTAACCCGCGCTACAGGTGCGGAGGGAACCCTGCAAAGTAGTATTTCGCAAAACGCGGGGAGCATTGAAACACTGGTCACGAAAACGGGTATCAATTCTCTTGGTAACACTGAGTCTTTGTACAGCCGTATTACCCAGACTGAATCCAGTATTTCATCTGAAGTGACGCGGGCAACTGGAGCAGAAGGAACTTTACAAAGTAATATTTCGCAAAACGCAACTGACATTTCAACATAGGTATCTAAAACCGGTGTAAACTCACTGGGAGAACAGGATACGTAGTATAGCAAAATTACCCAAACCGCAGAGAGTATTACCAGTGAGGTAACGAGGGCAACTGGAGCAGAAAACGGACTGCAATACAGCATTTCAACAATTCAGCAAACGGCAGAGTCTATTGGCCTATCTGTTGGCGAGATTGATTTGACCCAAGGAACGGCTAATGCGCCAACAATCAAGGGCAGCGGATTTGAAATGACTGCCAGTGGCGTAACCATAAAAACTGGGGGCACATTTACTGTGCAAAGCGGCAACTTTTCTGTGGACACCGATGGAAATGTAAGGGTTACCGGAACGATTAACGCAGGAGCAGACTCTGTTATCGGCGGCTGGACATTGGGTTCCAACAATCTTCATTCTGGTAGCGGTTCAAGCTATGTGGCTTTGGATTCGAGCAGTAGTGGAACATATGCTATTTGGGCTGGCGATTCAAGCGCATCTTCTGCACCTTTCCGCGTACACAGAGATGGCACCGTTGACTTGACTAAACTTAATACAGTTAACGAATCTGGCACGGCGTCTCAAGTAAACTTAGGGAATTATCCGTTATGGAAGTAGAATTATTCAACAGTTAGAAGCTCAACAGAAAACTCCATTACTTTATCGGATGGTACCACTATAAATTTTAATACAGCCGCGTCTCTGACACAAGCTTGGAGCGGCGCGGCATTAAACGTTAGCGTTAAAAACAGAAGTGGCAATGTAGTATTAGGGCCTCAAGAAGTTGCTTCACTTGCTTTCAGCAGAACAGCAACTAATATCAAAACTGTTTTAGGAACAAGCAGTTCTCATTCATGTGAGCTAACTGTTAATGATACCTATGGCGAAGAAACGCCATTAAGAATAACAATTGATGGTTCTGATGCGTATATCGCTGGACAAAATAGCGTTACCATCAGCGAGGACGAACTTGGCCTGAACGGAACGCCAACCTATTCCGCCGCCCTGAACCGCTACACCGTTCCGATTATTGCCACAGCATCGAACGGGAACAGCGCTACACAAACTGTTACCGTCAGTGCGGCAGATGCCTATGAAGCCGGACAGATAAACGGTGCTGGCGCTGTTCGGATGCGTTCTCTTGCTACATCGTCCTCCCTCAGCGGTACCACGCTGACCGTATACACGGATCTTCAATATAACGGCAGCGTTACTGTCAACGACTGGACCAGAGTTGACATTTCCGATTATATTCAGGATGCTTATACGCTGGACAAAGGCAGTTGGTCTGGAAGGTCACGTACAGTAGCCATGAAGGATGGCAGCGCTACAATAGACAGCGTGTCATTCTCTATCGGTTTACCTTCAACTGCCAATAGCGCTACGTTCTCGTCCGGCACAACTTGCCGGTTAACGACGAATATTAACGACAATGGTTCCTCCATCGGCACGGACTGGGTGCAGTATGACATCGGATCGCTGCTCCAGAACAACGCTTCGCTGACTGCTGCCGGATGGTCTGGGGGATCGAACGTTATCACAGCCAAAATCAACGGAACGACGGTGAAGACATTGACGGTTACTGCTCCCAGTGCGACCCAGCGTTCAGCAACGGGCTTGGATACCGTTACCCTTTCAGCGAGCGACATCGGTACGAGTGTCCGAAAGACAGGAATAACCGTGTATTACGATGACGATAGTGAGGGGAGCCTCCCAGTAGTCATAAATGCTCAAGCTGTATACAGAGCGGGTTGGATTGCCGGATATAACGCAGCTGCTGGCAAAGTTTCTATCGGAACCGGAAGCAGCACTTTCACCGTTCCGTCAACTACCTCCACCTATAATAGCATGTCTACTAAATCTTACACTATTGGATCTGAATGCAGCGTTTTCGGTCAGTGGCAACCTACTGGCAGTGTGCGAATGAGCGCTTCAGCCGATGCTACGCTGGATGGAGCGAGAATTTCCGGAACGAATTCTTTGGATAACGAGACGCTGGATTAAAAAACATCCAATAAAGAGGCAGAGAACTGGAAAACCGGTTCTGCTGCCTCCTATGTCTGCTTTGACGGCACAAAAAATCAGGAACTCAGTTTGAGTGATAATCATCAAATTTAGAAAGATAAAGGAGAAAAGGATTATGACAGTAAATGAAGCATTGGAAAAAAGTATTGATACTTTGAAAAAGATTCGGATTCCCGTTTCCGAAATGATGGAAATTGGCTTACCAATCAACGATGTAACAAATACATAGATCAATATTCGTGTGGCCCTTGAGCCTAAAAAAGAAGAATCAAAGGTGGAAGAAGAGAATCAGGATAAAAATGCCTGATTCTCTTTTAACGATAAAAACAAAGGGGTGATATGGTATGGCAACCAGGGAACGATACGTTGACGTTCAACTTGGTAATAGCATATGTGTTAAATTACCGCCTGTTTATCAGTATGATCATGGGTTGCAGCTTCGCTTATCTGGATTACCAACAGATTCAGCTATTCCACAGGTGCATTTTTCTTGCGTCGGTACAAAAGAAGCTTTTACAGTATTTCCTTCTATCGAAGAAGAAATTTACGTTGTTGAGGTTCCAGATGTACTGCTGATGCAGCAAAATTAGCTGCAATGCTATGTTTATACTGAACGTTCAGATTCCGGTGTAACAATCTATGAATTGGATATTCCAATTATCCCACGGGCTCGGCCAAAGGATATTTCTTATACTCCAGAGCAGGAAGAAAATTATAACAGACTTTTGGCATTGGCTAACGGGTAGATGGATGAAGCGGAGGCAATGACCAATAGACTGATGAATTCATCTGCCACCGTAGAAATGCTTGATCCTGGTGAAGAGCCTACTGCAACCGTAACTCAAACACAAACCAGCACAAAATTTGATTTTCAAATTCCTAAAAGCAATGTGGCCTATGCGACATTTGAAGTAGACCAAACCGACGGGTGTTTGTATATGTATACTCCTACTGGATTTGATGGAATCGATTTTATTTAGAACGATGATGGAGAAATATGTATTCAAATAGGGGATTGACAAAGGGCTTTCTTTATGGTATAGTATTAACCGGAACGAATGTTCCCATAAATCTATATAGATAGTCACATGCACAATGATCACGAGACACGATGGGCTGAATAAGCCTTTTGTGTCTTTTTGTTTTGAGGAAGGAGTGAAGTTATGAGTACAACATATGAAGGGCAGTACGTAGTTAATTCGTTCTATGCGATTAACGCAGATACCGGAGAGCCAATTACCGCAAATGATAAAGGGGTAATTGATGTTGCGGCTGGAACAAAAATTGTATTCAAAAATTTGTTTGGGGATGGGTTTGTTGATGTAAACACGTTGGTGTTTATTACCAACAATGATGCATTGAAGGTTCAAATTAACGACAATAACACCTTTCCTTTTTATGTGGAAGCCAATTCTCGTAAAGGTATTTCTCAAATGAGAATTAGTTCTTTTACGGTGTAGAAGGATTGCGAATTCTACTATGAGGGAATTGTGTGCTGAATTAAGGGGTGATAACCTTGCCATACATTTATGATGAAACAGGCACCGGCAGTGGTGGCGGAGGAGAAGGAATGTATTTTGATGTTCCTTCATTTGATGTAAATAATGATATGGAGTAGATTATGACTACTAATACTGAAATTGGCAATTATCTTTTCAATATAAATGATGATTGTGAATTGATTATGACATTATAATTTGGAGGTAGATAACAATGGCAGTAACAAATTAGGGACGTATTGGCTATATTCCTAAAGGAGAGTATAATGCGGAAACAACTTACAAAAAATTGGACTGCGTTATTTACAATGGAAACACTTACGCCGCTTTAAAGGAAACTAAAGGGGTGGCCCCAACGGTAGCTACAAACTGGCAAATACTTGTGGATAACTCTGACGGTACTCAAGCTTTGGAAGCAGCGATGAATGCTGTGAATAAAGCTAATCAGTAGGCTGATGAAATTCCGCAGGACATTGCAACCGAGATTGCAAAGCTGACTGACGAAAACGCTGATATGGCCGAAGTAATCCAAGCACGGACAACCGCAGATGGAAAAACGTATGTGACCTTAAAAGCTCGCTTAGACGCTCAGTATGCTGAATTGAGAGGTGATATTGATCATCCTGGTTACAACTCTCGCACACATATATATGGAATTTTATGGGATAAGCAAAATGCGACCTGCACTCGTTTGTATGATGCGGTAGGTAAAACAGCAGCAGCTCATAAAGGTGCTTATAACAGCAGCATGACGAACGACTTTGATAGTCTGTATCCATGGAGTCAAAGAAAACTTTGTAATGTGGATATTGCGGAATATCAAACATTGAAAACAAACGAGGGAAATATTGAGGAAGCTATTACTGCCTGGGAAGGTGATCCTGATTTCAGTTATACAGGAGAGAATGGAGCAGTTATGGTTTATACACCAGAATTTTGGATGATGACTCAAAATACTGATGACGGTATCATTGTTGCTATTGCGGACAAAAAGGTTGATGGTTGGATCGAAGTGCCGCGCTATATTGGTGGACGGTACTTTGCTTCAGATGATGGGGATGGCTCTGTTACCTCTGTGGCTGGTGTCATTCCTTTGACCGTCACAGCTATGTCTACTCTTCATTCCAAAGCCAAAACAAAGAAAATGACTATTGACGATCTTTGGACTTGGACCGCTGATACTGCCTTGCTTTGCGTAGAATTTGCAACACTCAACACACAGACAGCTATTGGTGATGGCGTGAGCAACTTATATAGACAAAGCGGCGAAAAGGCTTTTGTAAGTGAAACTGGGGCAACCCGCGTGATCGCGCCTAATGCTTTGGCTAATGTGGCGGTTCCTGGAGCAATCTTGGATATTGGAACTTCTGATGGCGGAATTCAAGTGGGAAGACGTATTGTAACATCTATCGAAGCTTATCCCAATAATGCATCATATAAAATTGTGAATTTTGCGGGTGCTGCTTTGGATATTACGACAGACCATTATATTTCCATTCATGGCCTTTCTAATGTCGCTGACGAACAAATTGGAAGCGCATCAGGATATATTGGAACGAACGGAAAAGCGAACGCATATTATCGTGGTCGTGTTGCACATGGCAACATGTGGCGGTATGTATTGGGCGCTTACCGTCAAACTGGAACCGGACATATTTGGGTGGCGCATAACCGCGATGAAGCGGATGCATATGACGGTATCAATACCAACGTACATATTGATACAGGATTTAAACTGCCACAAGCCGCAAATGGAACTGATGCTACGAGCGGCTATCTTAATGAGTTATTCTTTAGCAGCGATTTCCCGCTTGCACCATTTGGAAAGTCTGTTGGCGGTGATTCATCTAAACCAGTAGGTGATTATATCTATGTGCCTGCATAGTCAACCACTAATACAATCCTGCTCTGCGGTGCGTCCGCGTCCTACGGTGCTTACGTCGGTCGGTTCTTCGGTTCCTGGAACGCCGCGTCCGGTTCCGCGTCCTGGGGCTTCGCCGCCCTCCCCTTCTTAAAATAATCCTTTCGTGAAGGGGACACGGGGAAAGCATTCCCCGTGATATGTTATGTTAGTCTAAAGTACATGGTATAAAGTATAGTTTATATCTCAACGGCTCATATAAACCGGTTCCCCGGCCTGATCTGCGGTGCGAACGCGAACAACGGTGCTAACGTCGGTCGGTTCTACGGTAACTGGAACAACACGTCCGGTAACGCGAACTGGAACTACGCCGCCCTCACTTCTTTCGCCAAAGAAGCTAATCTTGGTGAGTTTGTATGAGCCCTGCCCCTTGGCAAAAATTAAGCAAAAAGGATACGGTTTAGTAGGTTGGTAATTCTTCTCGAAAGACCGTCAGCGAAAGAAGGTCTATAATGCCGAAACGTGTCGGCTATGTATATGAAGAGGTTATCTCCCGCGACAACTGTATAAAAGCTGTCCGGGAGATGGCCCGTTCAAAACCTAAACACCGCCGAGCACAGTATATGAAAGAACATGCTGAAGAATTTGGCGAGACTCTTCATAAGCAGCTTTCTACTGATACTTGGCAACCCAAACCCTATCGAACAAAAACGATAGTGGATGGTTTTAGAATGAAAGAACGCCACCTGAAAATTCCCTGTTTGTGGGATCAGTGCGTTCATCATGCCGTCGTTCAAGTCCTTGCGCCGTATATTGAACGCCGTAACTATTTTTACAATTGTGGATCTATGCCTGGTGCAGGGCAGATCCGCGCAACCCGCGCTATGCGACGCTGGATGGCTTCTAAGAAAATACTGCGTTATGGGATGTCCTTAGATATTGAGCATTTCTTTGAGAATTGCAGAGCAGAAGTTGTTATGAAAGCATTAGCCAGAATATTTAAGGATAAGAAATTTCTGGCGCTAAACAGAAAAATACTTGCGAGCATGGGTGATTCATTGGCGATTGGATTTACCTTATCACATTGGTATGGAAATTTAGTGCTGATGTATATTGATTTTGAAATAAAGCAGAGAATTCTTCCTGGATGCAAGTATGTTCGTTACATGGACGATATGGTTTTGCTTTTCAATAATAAGCGTCAGCTTCACCGCGCAAGACTTGTAATAGAAAAGCTATTGGATGAACGCGGGTTAAAACTAAAGCATAATTGGCAAGTTTATAAAATCGCTGGAAGAGGCGTGACGTTTTTGAGCTATCGCTTTTTCCATGGATACACAATAATGAGAAAGCGTTTGATGTATCGTATTAGCAGGAAGGCTAAAAAGGTAAGACAGTCAAGAAAGATGACCCCGCATAATGCAGCTTCAATTATGAGCTATCTTGGCATATTGAAGCAATGTAATTGTCATCATTTCAAGAAAAAATATTGGTATCCATATGTCAATGTTAAAAAATGTAAAGGAGTGGTTCGGAATGAAATGCGTAGAATTCGACAAAATGCCGCCTGAATTTGAAATCTGTGATAAGACTGATGGGCTTTGTGTAATTAGATTCTACTGTGATGTGGAAGAGTTTGAAAAGGAAGGGCAAGAACTTGGCTTTCGAGCAACATGTTTTGAAATGGAAACAAAGAAAGCGGCCAATCTTTATAACCGTATAGAACGGAATAAAGAGGCTTGGTTGAATCAGGCAAAGCAGCAAGAAAAAGCCGAAGAAACGAAAGAACAGAAAAAGAATTATGGTGCCCGGTTGGACAGTGTTGAAGTTATTACTGATGACATTGTGCTGTTGATGGCTGAAATTATCGGGGGTGAAGAGTAATGTCTGGAATTAAATTAAAGATTATGGTGCAGGCTTGCAAAATCCGTATGGCTGCTGGAGAAGATCTGGAGGATATTCTTAACTCTTATCCTGCTCTCACTGAGGAAGATAAAAATCAAATTCGGGCTTAGATCAATGGATAATTATATGGGGCTGCTAAGCCAGCCCCTCTTTATTTTCATAAGGGAGAGGGGATATTGTTATGGCTGTATAGGCAAGCAAATAGATTGCTGATTTTCAATTGATGGTGGATGAAAAATGGAAATATGTGGCTAACGCCGAGGAATATGGTAAGGTGGATTGTTCTGGTGCTTTTACCTATTGGTACAGAAAAGAAGGTAGTAAAATGTATCATGGATCCAATACGATGTGGCGGAAATGGACTACCATCAAAGGGAAAATTGGTGAGGTTGAGCTGGTTCCCGGAATGGCAGTATATAAACGTAGAACAGATGGGAATGAACCGGACGAGTATAAAAAGGATGGTCAGGGGAATTTTTATCATGTTGGCTTGTATGTTGGTGACAATAAAGTAATTGAAGCGAAAGGCACAAATTACGGCGTGGTTATTTCCAAGCTTTCCGAATGGGGCTATGCATCCAAATTAAAAGATACTGTATACGATGTTGGCGGTGGCGAGACTGTGGAACAGAATGAAAACGAGAATAAATGTTCGGGTATTGTCACCACTCAAAGCGGAAGCCTTAATTAGCGTGCGGGTCCAAGCACTTCCTATGAGAGCCTGACAATGATTCCGAAGGGCGCGGTGATCACCATTTTGAAAACCAATACGGGAACAGCAGGCTGGTATTACGTGCAATATAAAGGTACATCGGGGTACGTGATGAGCAAATTTGTCACTATTACGAGTGAAGGCGTGGGCAAGAAATATATTCTTCGCCTGAGTGTGGATAACAAGTCTCAGGCTGCTGCATTGGAAGCCATGGGAATTACGGTAACTTATATTGAAGCGGAGTGATTTAAATTGGAAGACGTTGGAAAATGGATATAGGAGCATTGGGCATTTTGCGCGTTCGTCTTGACTTGCGTGATACAGTTTACTCCGGCAATCAAATGGAACCCGCTTACAGCTTTCTTTGGGTGGCTGGGAAAATAGATTGTGCAGGATGTATCGGATCGGCTGGAACGAGTGGAAAAGAAAGTGGATGCTATTGACCTCAGCCGAACGGAAGATGAGAAAGATCGTATCCGCCATGAGGTACTGGATTTTGCCAATACATGCAGACATGGGCGGAAGCATACAAAAGACGAGTTTCAGCATATTGTGGATTTGAATGACAAGTACGAAAAACTCCTTGAAAAGACAGGAGATCGGAACGGTGTATTCACAGAGGAATACCAATATGTCGTAAGGCTATATCATAAATGTCAGGAAGAAAATGATTTTCTGGCATAAGAGAAAGGAGTGAGGGGATGTGGCAAACAAAAAGAAAAACGAAACTTCCAAGGAAATTGTGATTACGGTTGTCGTGATTTTTGCCGTTTCCATGGTGGCCGCATACACACTCCCGATATTATTTGAGCATGTCGGAGAAATACCCTATAAAATTTTTCAAACAACCGCTACGCTGACTGGCTCGGTATAGATCGGATACTTTGGCAAGGCGGGATTTGAAAACTACGATAAGAATAAAAAGATCCTAAAATTTGAGGATCATACCGAAACTGATGAAACAGAGGGAGGTAACGGATAATGAACGTGTATCAAATTGTATTGTTGGCCTTGGCCGTTATTGTGGCTGGGCTGTACATTTATAAAAGAATTACTGGAAAAGATATTCTGCGTGGGATTATGCTGTCACGCCCAGTTGTGAAGGCATAGGGCGCAACTGTGGAAGCTGTATACAAAATTTGGCCCGAAAAGAAAGAATTACAGACGGTGTATACGGTAATGACCGCAGCTATAGATGCAACAGAAGTCGCAGAAAAAGCTTGGCAAATGGGGAATCTGGAACGTGACGAACGTAATGCGTTTGCGAAATCTCTGGTGAAAGATACTTTGACCAAAGCAGGAATTACTATTACTCCGCAAATTGAGATGATCATAGCTGGCGTAATCGAGGCGGTATGTATCGTGCTGCCGCACGGAATGAACGTGGACGGGAATATTGGGGAGTAATTGAAAAGGGCAGGCAGAATTGTTCCTATTAATATTGGGAGGATAAAACGGGATAGCCAAAACACTTTTGTAACTCATGCGGTAGCCATGCGAATTGGCTTCATTCATATTGACAAATTTCCCGAATTTTCGTATAATTTCTCAGGGGTGAATTATATTGATCATCGGGAAACTTGATGATAAAGTCGCGTCAATTCTGGGAATTGATATGCCAGATGACCCGATGATATATCTTGGAGAACAAAACATACGGCATATGATTTCAAATCACCCAGACGATTACGAAAAATATGGTGATAGGATTGGCGAAATTGTCTCTGAACCTGATTATGTTTTCTTTGACCCAACTGATCATTCTATCGAATTTATCAAAGAATTCATTGTCTTCGGAGAATACGTCAAAGTTGCTGTACGAGCATCTGCTTCTTCTGTTTATTTCGCGAGAACGCTTTATGTTGTTCGTAATGAGAGAATTCAGGATTATATCAGAAGTGGGAAATTGAAAAAAATAGTTGACATATAGATTCGCTTTCTGGTATACTATAGTAGCAAGGGGAACGGAGGATGGAACAGGCAGCCATCGCCCATTGTTAGGAGATGCGGGAATGTCACCCCGCCCTTCCCCGTTTATTATGACACAACAAGGCCGATGCATTTAGCATCTGGTGTTCCGCGCAAATCGCAACAAGACGGAGGGAGCCAGAAATGGTTCCCTTTCGTATATTATTCAGTTATGGTTGGCTTGGCGGTCAACCGGTATGCTTCGTGCGTAAAAGCGGAGTTTCATATGGGAGGTCGAAAGACCTCCCTCTTTTTTGTTTTTGGGATTGACGTAATTAGAGTAGTTTGATATTATTTCGTGGGTCATATCTATAAGTTACCAGTTGTGTAGCGCATAGATATAACTCGCGCAACATATCCCGCAGAAACAGGCTTACGCCACAATTATGCCACAACGCGATTATCACCTATTATCACGTATTGGCATATAGTGCTAAAATCTTAGACTTATTATCACGTATTGTTGTGCATTATTACCAGATTCTAAGACTTCCATAGAGTTCGAATCTCTCCACCCAGACCACGGGAAGCCTTGATTTATCAGGGCTTCTTCTTTTTTATGCCACCATTATGCCACCATTTTTACAAAGCCTTTATAAATGACTCCATTTTTGCTGCACTATCTTTCTGCATGGTCATAGAAACATGAGCATACTTATCCATTGTGAATGCCACTGTGGAATGACCGAGATTGTGAGAAACTGTCTTGATGTCCACGCCATTTTGCAAAGCCAAGGTTGCATAAGTATGTCTCAAATCGTGCAGACGTACCTCTGGTAATCCCATCTGCGTAACGATAGCTTTAAACCTGTTATAGACAGTACGGGTGGCTAAGTGCTGTCCCAGCTCGTCTGTGAAAACGAAATTATCTTTATTGCAGTAAAGCTGTCCATAGCGAATTTTCCATTCCGCCTGTTTCGTTTTCACTTTCTTTAGAGCTATGATGACGCTGGTTGGAACAGTGAACGTTCGTTCTTGTTTGTTCTTCAATGTGGTAAACGAGTAGGTTTTTTCTTTCTCACGGACGGCCTTAAACTGGCGATACAGATGAATAGTTCCCTTTTCCCAGTCAATACAGTCCCACGTCAATCCGATAAGTTCGCTTTCCCTCATACCGGTAAACATGGCAATGAAGTAAAGTTGTTCAAAAGGATGGCCGCTAATCAGCATCAGAAAAGCGGGAACCTCTGTATCTTTCAAAGGCCGCATTTCCTTCTGGGGCGTTTCGTATGCGGGGATCTCTGCATCAGCGCAAGGGTTCTTTTTAATCAAGCCATCTTTTTGTGCTCGCGTCAATGCCTTGTTCAAAACAAGATAAATGTTTTTCAGAGATTTTTCTGACAATCCTTTCTTCTCCTGACACATGTTGAGGAACCGTTGCACCGTGAGCGTTTTCAGTTCCTGTACTTTCGTTTTGCCAAGAGCGGGAATGATGTGGCAACGTATGTCCTGACGATACCGCGCTTTAGTGGATTGTTTAGCTTTAGCAGTATAACAGTCGATCCAGGTGTTCATCCACTCTTCGACTGTTACTTCGCTTTCGTCAACAAGTTCATTGTTCTGCGCGTCAATCTGGATTTGTGTCAGTTTGTCCCGTGTCTCATTTCTGTTTTTTCCGTATACATACAAACGCCTATCTTCTATCCTGATGCTTGCTTCCCAAGAATTGTCGCTTCTTTTACGGATTGACCCTTCGCCGTTTAATCTTCTTTTCATATAGCTTATCCCTCCGTCTGTTCTTCAAGCCAACGGTTCTACGCTTGGACACTAACGATCAACCTATGCCCGATACGGAATGCCGGGTAAAAGTCTTTTCGCCTTGCCAGGTTGTAAGCCGTGGCTCTTGACACATTCAGTTGTTTGGCCTATTCTTCAACTGTGAGGGTAAGCCTAATTTCTGCGGGATGTATGTTGCTGTCAAGTTTCTCAGCAGAAAAATTTTCTGCTATATTCTATAATTCTCCCATAATTGCTATTCTCCTTCTTTACGGTTCTTTTTATTGTTCCTCCTGTTATTTGCTTGTTCTTTCCTTGTTGCCCACCGGCAGTTAGATGGTTCATAGTTGCCATTTACATCTATGCGGTCTATGGTTAATACTTTATCATACCCATTGGAGAGGGCCCAGTCTCGGAACGACACGTAACTCATCCATTCAGCGCATATTGTGATCCCACGCCCACCATAATATTGAAAAAACTTACAGTTGGGGTTTAGGCAGCGGTATTTGATGTCGCACCAGATATGATACAGCCGGTTGGAACACTCACCATGTATTTCGTGGGCAGCAATAATTCTTTCGATTCGCAGGCATCCACAGGAATGGACATGACCTTGCAACTACGTGTGGGAACTGACAATGGATGTGTTTCCACAATCACACATGCACTTCCACATGGCGTGACGGTCTCCGCTTGATGAGAGTTGTCTTTCTTTTGCGACAAGCCGTCCAAATCTCATGCCAGTTAAATCTTTGTATTTTGGCATCCATGAATACTCCTTTCGGTTTTATAACAAAATTTGGGGAGCTCTTCTGAAATATGAAGGGCTCCCCTTATTTTTTGTTTACATTGTGGATAGGATATGATATACTCATTTTGGTTGGTAGCAGTATTCGTAGCCACACTCACCTGTGGTCTTCCCTTTGAAATGGCCGCTCTCTATTTTGCTCTTATTCAGATAATGCTTGCACTATACAATAAGACACAGAATTGGGAGGACATTGATATGAAACACATATTTATGGTTGGAAGCGGCACGCACGGAGTGGTCCGTTGATATGTGGGAAGAACGAAACTGTTACAAGTGCCGAATGGGTTCAATTCCCATCCGCTCCGTTGAGCCCTTTACGGGCTCTTTTTTTACAAATCCCGTCCAGGACTTGACTTTGAATTCTTCATCGTGTATGCTTCATTTGGAGGTGAGGCCGATGAAGAAAACCTATTCTTCAAAGGAAGTCATCTCTATGCTGGTTGAGTAGGGATGGGCCACCATCCCGAAACGTGGCAAGGGCAGCCACACGGTTATGAAGTCCTTGGAAGGGAAAACCGTTACGATCCCATTCTCGAAAGAGTAGCCTATAGGGACGTAGAAAAGCATAGAGAATACGACTGGCGTGCGACTTCGGTAACATGTCAGCCGAACTTCCGGGCGGGCTCGAAAGGGCTCGTTTTATTTTGTTTTGGGCTTGTACTGTTTATGTTTTGTCTGATATAATGATGGTGTCCAGCCATCCGTAGAACATTCTTTTCCAAATTATGACTGAGGAGGAATGGTTTCTATGGGAATGTCGGACAAAACAAAACGGTAGCTTGTTTCTATGGCTATGCTCTTCTTGGCTGTCCTTAGTTTACGCTTTGATGCCGTGGGTGTGTAGGTCTTAGGTATTGCAATAGGATAGGCCATGAAAAACCAGTCATGGGGCAGCGCATTTGATCTTGCTCTCGCGCTCGTAACTCTCATTTACCCTGCGACAAGCGTTATTGGTATAATTGTCGCATATGTTGAGTACGTGTTAGCAGTGTCGAAAGATTAAGGCTGTCCCCGGTGAGTTTGCCCTCTTCCTCGCCGGTTTTTGCCAAGCGTTTCAGGTACTTTTTAGGGTTATTGTGCCTCGAAGAGGGCTGCTAAGAAACGAACTTCGATATTTTGACAGTTCCCCATTCACGCATAGTCCATTAGTACCATGGGCTATTGGACTCACCTCATGTGGCTGACAGTATTTCAGTGTCCCCACCCATGAGGGATGGTCGATATTTTTATCCCGCATCATCCACTCTGCGGTGTAGCTATTTACAAAGCTGGCCGTATCTGCTATACTGCAAACAGGCAGAATCCGTAGAACTGCTGACGCAAGCTATTTGTTTGCTTCATGTACATTTTGCTGTGTTGCGTCAATATAAGTTGCGAAATACCTCTTGGCCGAAAGGCCGATAACAAAAGTCAGACTCTTTGGAAAATCACAATTGATGGAGGTAAAGTAATAATGTGTATGATAACTGTTCATGTAGATAATTTAGTGGATTCTGCCACGCCTGTGATTCCTTCTACGCTTAAACCATTTCTTTCTCAAACGTTATGCTCCGTTCTCTCAAACGAAGAAGTAATGCGAATAGAAACCATTCTGTCTTTATTCGAGAGTTATGTAATCGATAATCCCCCTCCACAGAACGCATTTTGTGATATTGTTTATTCGGCAGATGGTAAATGTTCTTTTCAGTTAGCAGATAGAATAGCTGGCTTCTCAATAAAACTTATTATTCTGAACATGGATTATATACGATCACAGCGCCTCGGGTTGATTTCCCTAAACTGCCTGTACCCCATCCTCGTAGAGGAGTTACTTCATTCTCTTTATAACATTCAGGATGAGTACGAAGTAAAAGTTCGCACCGTTGAAGTATTGCAGCCGCATTACACTGAAGCCACGCTCGATAATCTTTATCAGACCATTCATGATCCTTTTCAAGGCCCGCAATTAGCATTATACTGTCTATCAAAGGAATAAGTTCGTGAATATTTTTTTTGAATTCTTGTTTCATATATACATACGAGTTACTCTTCTTCATATGGGGAATAACATCTCCATTAAACCTCACTCCTGCCTGTTTTCTTCTTTGCGGGTGTGGATTTGCACCACACATGAGTGGAGTTTTGCGAGTATTCTTGCTCTTGATTCCTCGCCGTGCCATGCACCCGAAGGCGGGTATAAATACCGGCTTGCCCATTGATTTTTACCGCAGTTACCTTCCGCCGCGAACCACTCTATAAGTACCACGTTTAATTCGTGGCCGTTGCTTTACTTTAGCGTCTACCTATTCCGCCACCGCAAAATTGTATTTAAATGATTTGTACCAAGCCGATCACGATGCATCCAATACTGATAAACGTCCAGGCAACCATTCCAGCGACGCTTCCCATACGATAAGCTTGACGTATATCAAGTGCGGCAGTAATGGCTCC